>OJQP01000031.1_pt1 | contig 167864 bp, 198 predicted proteins | sample 1598871 | NCBI WGS metagenome assembly OJQP01 (sample SAMN03922520, study PRJEB24848) | human gut metagenome | isolation source: stool sample | host: Homo sapiens | place: Germany | collected 2010-02
TAGGCGAAGTCGTCGTACGCATCGGAGTAGTGCATCGGCAGGGCGCCGATGGGCGCTGTGAAAACGGGAAGGTCGAATTCACGGCCGAACATGGCGAACTTGGTGCTGGGGGCGTCGTGGTCGCAGATGGTGTCCATGTTGACATAGACGCGCTGCCAGGCGTCGTAGTTGCGCGCAGCGCCGTTTCCGGGGTTCTTGGAGCCTGGGCCGGGCATCGAATTGCCGCAGGCCTTGCCGTTGCAGACGGGACATGCCTTGCAGTAGGGCCCAATGTTAGTGCGTGCCTTTGCGAGTACTTCGTTGTAATCCATGTTTAATTAACCTCCTTAGGGGTTTTATTATCTCTGTGTATTGGATTCCGGATGGCGTTTAAAGTCCCAGGCCGGTCAAGTCCCATTCCGGTATCATCTCGTCCCCGCTGGAATCAGGTTCCTGGTAGTAACCGTCCTCTATGCCGCGGTCCAGCAGGTACTCGTACAGCATTTGGGCTATCGCAGGGTCGACCACACGCGCAAGCTCCGGAAAGCGCTCGCCTACGCCCGACATGGGCGTGTACTGGCTCATAAGCGAGAAGAGCACGCTCCCGGCGGGGAAGCTATTCGCCACAAAGTCTATGCAGCCTATGGAGTTGTCCGTCCAGCCGGGAAGTATGAGGTGGCGTATGAGTACGCCGCCGAGCAGCATGTCCTCGCCGTCCATGCGGTACGGCCCGGTCTGGCGGTACATCTCGAGTATTGCAGCGGCGGCGGTCTCGGGGTAGTCCGGCGCGTGGGAGTACTTCTCCGCCGGAGCCTTCATAGAGTATTTGTAATCCGGCATGTATATCTGCACCAGGCCCTCGAGCCGCCTCAGGCTCTCAACGCTCTCATAGCCGGAGGAGTTCCAGACCACGGGAATGCCCAGCTCAAGGCCGTCAAGCGCCTCGGCTATGGGACGGACGAAGTGCGAACCCGTGACTAGGTTGATGTTATGTACGCCCTGGTCGCGCAGACGGAGCAGGACGTCGCGCAACTGCTGTACGCTCAGCTCCACACCGGGCGAGCCCGGCTGGGCTATCACGGCGTTCTGGCAGTATACGCAGCCGAGATTGCAGCCGGTGAAAAACACCGTGCCGCTGCCTCGGGATCCGGATATGCACGGCTCCTCGCCGTAGTGGGCGGCGGCCCTAGCCGCGCGGGGCAGGTGTGCGCTGGAGCATACGCCGGTGGCTCCGCCTTCGCGGTCGGCCCCGCACATCCTGGGGCAGTCGAAACACGCGCTCAAAGGCCAATCAGCTCCTTGGTGTGGGTATACGGCTCGCGCGCTACGCTCATCGGGCGCTGCTTGCCGCTGGCGAGGCCCTTGGCAGCCAGCTTTAGCATCTTCTTGAGCGTGTACTTGCTCTCACCGGCGAAGCGCTCCGCGCGGTCGTAGCTGACGGTCTCGCATCTGCAGCCCAGCCTCGTGATGAGCCCGCGCAGGAAGAGGTCGTCCCCGTGATAGAGCGACAGGCGGTCCAGGGCTTCGGGATCCATGAGCCTGAAATCCGCGTGGTCGTATATGAGGCTCGAGCCCAACAGGTGCATTATTTTATAGTAGGCGCGCGCGGTGTTGCGCTTCATAAAGGTGTCGGTCTGGCGCGAGGCGCGGACGCCGCATACTATGTGCGCGCCGGCGGCGTGCTTTTCCGCCATCTCTATGATGGCGTTCACATCGTCCTGCAAATCTGCGTCTATGGACACGCTGACGGCGCGCTTGTCCTTTGCGCACATGAGCCCTTCGGTCAAAGCGGTCTGATGCCCGCGGTTCTGGTCGAGGCAGAGCCCGGCAAAGCGCTCGTCCCTGAAGTTGGCCTCCTTTATAATCTCCCAGGTGCGGTCGGATGAGCCGTCGTTGACGAACAGCACCCGGCTGTCGGGAGAGGCAAATCCCCGCTCAACGAGAGTTGTAAGGCATTCGCCGAGCCGTTTTATCGTCTCAGGCAGCACCTCTTCCTCGTTATAGCAGGGTACAATAATGAAATACCTTTCCATTCTGACCTCCTCGCGGCGCATGCGACGCCGCTTTCTCTGCCACATTATAATCTAATCCGCGGCGTAATTCAAGAATCATAGCGCAGTATGGACAAGAAATAGCGGGCGGCTCACCCAGCTCGGACGGCGGGCATGCACCGGACGGGATTTGGAGGCCGCGCTTTAGTTTAAATTAATTCGTTTTCAATTTAGCGCATAAAATGGTGAAATGCAGCGCAAACCAACCTAATACTGCCAATTGTTATTCACGCGCGGCCCAGGGGACTCCAAATCCGGTACAAAACAGGCCCGGTGTGACGCCAAATGAGGTTTCTTTGCTAGCTTTCACAAAAATTTAATGAAAAAATCGTATTTTACGGCATAATTGGTATTGTAATCTTTCCAAATAGGTAGTAAAATGTGCATGCGAAAAAATTAGCAGGAATGTCACAGACGTATGTGACATGTCTGGAGGACGCAAATGATAGACATCGTGCTGGTCGAGCCGGAGATACCAAACAACACCGGCGCCATTGCGCGCACCTGCGCCTGTACCGGAGCGAGGCTGCATCTGGTTAAGCCGCTGGGCTTCGACATATCAGACAGCGCCGTAAAGCGTGCGGGCTTGGATTACTGGTATCTGGTCGACTTGACCGTTTATGAGAGCCTGGACGAGTATTTTGAGCGCCGCGGCGATTCAAACCTATGGCTCACTACGACGAAGGCCCCGAAGAGCTACGCGGACTGCGACTGGTCGGGCGACGTCACCTTAATGTTTGGAAAGGAGACTGCCGGGCTGCCCGAGTGGCTGCGTGAAAAGTACCGCGACCGCTGCGTGCGCATCCCGATGGTTTCTGAGGCCAGGAGCCTCAACTTATCGAATGCCGCCGCCATCCTCACATACGAGGCACTGCGGCAGCAGGGTTTCAAAGGTTTATTAGATCATGGCCAAATGAAACAGGAGGAATGAAGCATGAACTACAACAAGAAGACCGTACACGACTTCGATCCCCACGGAAAGAAAGTACTGCTGCGCTGCGACTTCAACGTCCCGCAGAACAAGGAGACCGGCGAGATTACCAGCGACAAGCGTATAGTCGCCGCGCTGCCGACCATCAAGTACCTGCTTGAGAACGGCGCCGCCGTCATCGCCTGCTCCCACCTCGGCAAGCCCAAGGGAGAGTGGAAGGCCAATCTGAGCCTGAAGCCTGTCGCCAAGCGCCTGAGCGAGCTGCTGGGCATGGACGTCATCATGGCCGAGGATATAATCGGCGACGACGCCCGCGCCAAGGCCGCCGCCCTGCAGCCGGGCCAGCTCATGCTGCTTGAGAACCTCCGCTTCGACAAGCGCGAGGAGAAGAACGACCCCGAGTTTGCGAAGGAGCTCGCCTCCATGGCTGAAGTCTACGTTTCCGACGCCTTTGGCACCGTGCACCGCGCCCACGCCTCCACCGCCGGCGTCGCGGCCTATCTGCCCGCCTACGCTGGTATGCTTGTGGAGAAGGAGATATCTGTCATGGGCAAGGCCCTGAGCGACCCCGCCCGTCCCTTCGTGGCCATCCTCGGCGGCGCCAAGGTCAGCGACAAGATTGGCGTCATCAACAACCTTCTGGAGAAGGCCGACACCATTATCGTCGGAGGCGGCATGGCTTACACCTTCAAGCTGGCTCAGGGCCACACCATCGGCAAGAGCCTGCTCGAGGCCGACCGCGTCGATTACGCGAAGGAAATGATGGACAAGGCCGCCGCCAAGGGCGTGAAGCTGCTCCTGCCCGTCGACCACGTCTGCGCCGCTGAGTTCAACGCCGACGCCGAGCCCGTTGTCACCGGCGAGGACATCCCCGAGGAGCTCATGGGCATGGATATCGGCCCCAAGACCGTCGAGATGTACAAGGACGCCGTCAAGGGCGCCGGTACCGTCGTCTGGAACGGCCCCATGGGCGTTTTCGAGTTCGCCAGCTTCAACAAGGGTACCTTCGCGATGGCCGAGGCTGTTGCCAACTGCGGCGGCGTGACCATTATCGGCGGCGGCGACAGCGCTTCTGCCGTTGAGAAGAGCGGCTATGCCGACAAGATAACTCACATCAGCACCGGCGGCGGCGCTTCCCTTGAGTTCCTCGAGGGCCTGGAGCTGCCCGGCGTTGCCTGCCTGCTGGACAAGTAAGGAAGGAAGGAGCCCCTCCCCATGAACAGAAAGTACCGCAAAACCATAATCGCCGGCAACTGGAAGATGAACAAGGTGCCGAGCGAAGCCCGTCCCTTTGTCGACGAGCTGAGGCCCCGTATGCCCAAGACCAAGACCTGCGACACTGTCCTCTGCGTGCCGTATCCCATCATCCCGGCCATGGCCCGCGCCATGCGCGACAGCCGCATTGTGTTTGGCGCGCAGGACGTCTCCGCCCATGACTCCGGCGCTTACACCGGCGAGGTCAACGCGGCCATGCTCGCGGATCTCGGCTGCCGTTACTGCATCGTTGGTCACAGCGAGCGCAGGGCCTATCACGGCGAGACCGACTCCGATGTGAACACCAAGGTCAAGAAGCTGCTCGATTGCAACATCACCCCCATCATCTGCGTAGGCGAGAGCCTTGAGCAGCGTGAGAAGGAGCTCACCCTCGAGTTCATCGAGTACCAGGTCAAGGCCGCCCTCGCCGGGCTCGAGCCAAAGGCCGTGAAGCACTGCGTCATCGCCTACGAGCCCATCTGGGCCATCGGCACCGGACACACCGCCACCGCCGAGCAGGCCGCCGAGGTCTGCGGCGCTATCCGTGCGGTAATCCGCTCCATGTTCGACGCCCGCGTTGCCCGCAGCGTCAGCATCCTCTACGGCGGCAGCATGAACGCCAAGAACTGCGACGAGCTCCTCGCGCAGCCCGACATAGACGGCGGCCTCATAGGCGGCGCTTCCCTCAAGGTAGAAGATTTTGCCCGCATTATAGAGGGCACCACCCAGGAGTAATTTTCTATGGATAAACCTGTAAAGCCTGTAGCGCTCGTCATACTCGACGGCTACGGTATCGGCGAGCCCAACGAGGGCAACGCCATCTGGCTGGCCAAGACCCCGGTCATGGACGAGCTGCTCAAAACCTATCCCAACACCAGGCTGTCCGCCTCCGGCCTCGACGTGGGCCTGCCGGAAGGCCAGATGGGCAATAGCGAGGTCGGCCACACCAACATCGGCGCGGGACGCGTCGTGTTCCAGGATCTGCCCAGGATAACCAACGCCATAGCCGACGGCAGCTTCTTCAAAAACCCGGCCTACCTGAAGGCCATGGCCGACGCCAAGGCCTCGGGCGGCGCGCTGCACGTCATGGGTCTGCTCAGCGACGGCGGCGTACACAGCCACATCAAGCATATCTTCGCCATCCTCGACATGGCGAAGCAGCAGGGCCTTGAGCATGTGTATGTGCACTGCTTCCTGGACGGCCGCGACGTCAACCCGACTTCCGGCGCCGGTTTCGTGCAGGACCTCGCCGGCAAGTGCGCTGAGCTCGGCAACGCCAGGATTGCCACCATCCAGGGCCGCTTCTGGGGTATGGACCGCGACAAGCGCTGGGAGCGCGTGCAGAAGGGCTACGACGCCATCGTGCGCGGCAAGGGCGTGATGGCCTCCGACCCCGTGCAGGCTGTCAAGGACAGCTACGCCGCCGACAAGACGGACGAGTTCATGGAGCCCACTGTTATCTGCTCCGAGGGTACAATCAAGAGCGGCGACAGCGTCATATTCATGAACTTCCGCCCCGACCGCGCGCGTGAGATGACCTGGGCGCTCAACGGCTACCTGCCCGAGGGCCACACCATGGACACCGATGAGCTGAAGCTCAGCTATGTGTGCACCGCGCAGTACGACGCGGCCCTGCCTCTGCCCATTGCATTCCCGCCTGAGGAGCTAGAGGGCACCATCGGCGAGTATGTAAGCGACAAGGGCCTCACGCAGTATCGCGTGGCTGAGACCGAAAAGTACGCCCACGTCACCTTCTTCCTGAACGGCGGCGTTGAGAAGCAGTACCCCGGCGAGGAGCGCGAACTCATCCCCAGCCCCAAGGAGTATCCCACCTATGACCTCATCCCCGAGATGAGCGCCGAGAAGGTCAAGGACGCCCTCGTGGCCCGCATGGACAAGGGCGGCTGCGAACTCTACGTCTGCAACTTCGCCAACTGCGACATGGTCGGCCACACCGGCGTCATCCCCGCGGCTGTAAAGGCCGTTGAGACTGTCGACAAGTGCCTGGGCGAAGTCGTGGAGGCCGCGAAGCGCAACGGAATCATCCTGGCGGTCACCGCAGACCACGGCAACGCCGACCGCATGGTGGAGCCGGACGGCAGCCCCAATACCGCTCACACGACCAACCTTGTGCCTTTCGTCATCGCCGGAGCCGGTGAGCTGAAGCTCCATGAGGGCAAGCTTGCCGACATCGCCCCGACCCTGCTGCAGCTCATGGGACTTGACAAGCCCGAGCAGATGACCGGCAGCACTCTGATTGGCTAACCATCAATTTAATTTCCCCTAAATTTCTATAAAGAGGAGTTTTCACTATGAAAGAGTACTTTGAGATCGTTGACGTACAGGCCCGCGAGATTCTTGACAGCCGCGGCAATCCGACCGTCGAGGTCGAGGTCACCCTCGACGACGGCACCGTCGGCCGCGCTGCCGTTCCCTCCGGCGCTTCCACCGGCATCTACGAGGCTTGCGAGCTCCGCGACGGCGACAAGAGCCGCTACCAGGGCAAGGGCGTGACCCGCGCCGTGCAGAACGTCAATACCGAGATAGCTGAGGCCCTCCTCGGCATGAACGCCCTCGATCAGGTCAGCATCGACAAGCTGCTCATCGAGCTCGACGGCACCCCCAACAAGACCCGTCTCGGCGCCAACGCCATGCTCGGCGTCTCCCTGGCCTGCGCCCGCGCCGCTGCCAACGCCCTGAACCTGCCCCTGTACAACTACATCGGCGGCGTCAACGCCAAGACCCTGCCCGTGCCGATGATGAACATCCTCAACGGCGGCGCCCACGCTACCAACAACGTTGACATCCAGGAGTTCATGATCATGCCTGTCGGCGCCCCCAGCTGGAAGGAAGCCCTCCGCATGTGCGCCGAGGTGTTCCACACCCTGAAGGCTGTCCTGAAGGAGAACGGCACCCCCGCCGCCGGTGTCGGCGATGAGGGCGGCTACGCTCCCAACCTGAAGAAGGACGAGGACGCCTTCAAGTGCATCGTCAAGGCCATTGAGGAAGCCGGCTACAAGCCCGGCGAGGACTTTATGCTCGCCATCGACGCCGCCGTTTCGGATTGGTACAACCACGAGGACGGCACCTACACCCTGCCGAAGGCCAAGAAGACCATGACCCGCAACCAGATGGTCAACATGTGGAAGAAGTTCGCCGACAACTACCCCATCATCTCCATGGAGGACTGCATGGGCGAGGACGACTGGGAAGGCTGGGCCATGCTGACCAAGGCCCTCGGAGACCGCGTCCAGCTCGTCGGCGACGACCTGTTCGTCACCAACGTCGACCGCGTCAAGATGGGCCTCGAGAAGCACGTTGCCAACGCCGTCCTGATCAAGGTCAACCAGATCGGCACCCTGACCGAGACCCTCGACACCATGCAGCTCGCCAACCGCGCCGGCTACACCACCATCGTCAGCCACCGCTCCGGCGAGACCGAGGATACCACCATCGCCGACCTCGTCGTCGGCCTGAACGCCGGCCAGATCAAGACCGGCGCCCCCAGCCGCACCGACCGCGTCTGCAAGTACAACCAGCTGCTCCGCATCGAGGAAGAGCTCTTCGACGTCGCCAAGTACGCCGGCAAGGACGCCTTCTTCAACCTGAAGAAGTAATCGCGCGATAAGTCAAGAAAACGCCCTGGGAAACTCCCAGGGCGTTTTGTTGCAGAGCATGCCGATCTGAGGTACAATGGCTAAAAACGGCAGGGGAGGGGAGCGGTATGACTGCAATTCGCCGCCATCCGTGGCGGTTTGCGATGATTCTGCTGCTTGTGATTGCGCTCGCGGTGCTCATCGCGTCGCTTGTGTACATGAATACGCACACGCCAGGTGAGTGGCTGATGCAAAAGCGTCTGGAGCTCGAAAGCGACGGCACACATACATATGAGCTGCTCGCTGAGCGAGATATCGGCGACGGGCTGACTGTGGTTTTCTACCAGGAGAACAACTGGATGTATTCCTACATTTGGGGAGCTGTGGTGGCAGGCCGTGGGATCTGGTATACCTCGCCGGAATTAGGCGTTACATCTGCCCCGGGAATACCGGACGAGTATCCACCCAAACCTGCGCAGCACTACTCTTCGACTGAATACACCTGGCGCGGTGATGACTACGTCCTTGACTTCGGCGCGATAACCGACCCCGAGATCGAGGCCGTATACGTCGACGGCGAGGCGGAGACCATGATCGACACCGGCAACGGCTGGCGGCTGTTCTACGCCGTGCTCCCGGCGGATGGCTACACCGGTGAACACAACGTGCTGCCGGAGAGGATTGACGCGCTGAGCGAGACATATTAGAAAAAACGGCGGCTTACAAAGCCGCCGTTTATCTTTCGTCGCTAAGTCCAAGGATGTAATCCGTGGTGGTGTGGAAAAAACGCGCCAGCTCTGTGAGTGTCTGCGCCGGTACGTCTCCCTCGCCTGTCTCGTACTTGGAGTAGGCTGCCTGAGATAAGCCGAGATGTTCGGCCACCTGCGACGGAGCCAGCCCGGCCTCGCTGCGCAAATTGCGCAACCTGCGGCACACTGGTGCTTCACTGCCGACCTCCTGTCCAAGCTCTTTGCCGCAGTTTAAGCAGCGCGGCGGAGCCTTGCGAAAGGGCCTGATTGGGACCTTGAATCTCCCGCAATGCGGGCACCTTGTCGCGGAAAAGGCCAGAATCCAGGAGGCAAGATATACGACTAATACGGGTATTCGCCATTCCACAAGCTGGAATGTAACGCATGCTATCGCCAGAATGGTGCAAACTACAAAGAATAGGAAAACTGCCGTCCGCACACCGTTTCTGTTCAAAAGGCGAACTTTCTTTTCCCCCATATTCTTGCCTCCTCCCTTGGATGATTATCTAGTTTTATAATATAACAAACGAGGGCCGTTGTAAACAGGAAAACGTAAAAGCCGCAAATAATTTTCCTCCCCGTGTATAACCCCCGCCTCCCTCGGCAATAATAGGCTGCGTAGTCAATTATTGTCCTTGGAGGTACAATCATGGAAAATAAAAACGGCTCCGGGGCGAGCGCTCTGGAGAAATTCTTCGCCGGAAAGGGCTTCTACATAGTCCTTTTCCTGTGCGCTGCCGTGATAGGCGTGTCCGCCTGGACGCTGCTGAGCAGGAATGAGACTGTGGATGAGAGCCTGGACGACTACAAGCCCACGATAACCGCTACGATGCCGACTGCAGAGCCGGGCTGGAACGAAGAAGAGCCCGACGACGCGGAGCAGGTAATCGCCGAGCCGCCTGATGTAGTCAGCGAGACGCCTATAGTCCAGCCGACGCCCGCCCCGACCATCGCCCCGACGCCCGCGCCAGCAGACGCCGCGCCCACGAGCTGGCTGTGGCCGGTGTACGGCACGGTTGAGACGCCGCACAGCGTAGACGCGCTGCTCTACGACACCACAATGGGCGACTGGAGAACGCACACCGGCGTGGACATAGCCGCAGACCTGGGCGCCTACGTCATGGCCAGTGCCAACGGCACAGTTACGGATATCCGCGACGACCCGCTCTACGGCACGACGGTGGTCATAAGCCACGGCGGCGGCTACGAGAGCGTGTATTCTAACCTTGCAGCCCTGCCGACGGTGGAGATAGGCGACACGGTCAGCGCCGGCGACACCATAGGGGCGGTCGGTACAACGGCCATCTGTGAGGCCGGCGAGGTCTACCACCTGCACTATGAGATGTACTCCGACGGTGTGGGCGTCGACCCGCAGGAGTATTTAGCCTGAGCAAAAATACCCGCATTTGCAAATGCGGGTATTTTTGTATTTAGCGCGTGAAAGAATTTCTTGACCGGCGGCGGACTGAGATGTTATTATCTAACCATATATTAAGCCATGCGGCAATTTGAATGGAGGTATAATTCGTGAGTAAGTTCCTTGTCGCATATTTCTCCACAGGCGGCAACACCCGGCGCGCGGCAAAGGCCCTGGCTGGTGTGGCGAATGCCGAGCTGTACGAGATACAGCCGGTACAGACCTATTCGCACGCCGACCTGAACTGGATGGATAAGCACAGCCGTTCTACCATAGAGATGAACGACCCGGCCTCGCGCCCGGAGATTGCAGATGAGCTGCCCGACGTGAGCGGCTACGACGCTCTGTTTGTCGGTTTCCCCATCTGGTGGTACACCTGCCCGGCCATTATTCGCACCTTCCTTGAAGGGCTCGACCTGCACGGCAAGAAGGTGATACCCTTTGCTACAAGCGGAGGCAGCGGTATAGGCAACACGGCGGAGGATATGAAGAAGTTCGCACCCGGTGCAGATATCCTGCCTGGGCGTATGCTCAACGGCCGTATAGACACGGCCGAGCTCGCCGAGTGGGTTAAAAGCCTCGGGCTTTGAAACACATAATAAGCGACGGCATATGCCGTCGCTTTTATTATTTCAGCTTTTGCAGCTTTGCGCCGATTCTCAGGATTGCCGAGGCGTCATCGCCGCCCAGATAATCGCGCAGCTTGCGCTGGGCCTCCGTCCACATGGGTATGGCGGCGTCCAGTGCGGACTTGCCGTCGCCGGTGAGGGCATAGGTCTTGCCGTGACCGTCCGTCTGCGTGATGAGACCGCGCGCCTCGAGCGGCCGGATATTTCTCACCATTGTGCTGCGCTCGAGGCCGACGCGCTCAGCCCAGTGCGTTATATTGGCGCTGCCCAGGCGGGAGAGGTTTATCATTAGGTAGTATTGAGGCGCGGTCAGCCCGGATGGCTTCAGCTCGCGGTCGTAGAAGTCTGAGACGGCGTTGGCGCTCCGGCGCAGGTTCGTGCAGTAGCACTCGCTTTTATAAAGTCCCATAACTCAGTCGTGGAATATGCCGCGGTCGTAGAAGATACTCTTGCCGCTTATGGAAATGGGTATACCCAGCCAATAGCAGTTTTCATCGGCGCAGTCCAGCTCTGCTGCTGCCCTGCCGACAGAGAACATGATGCGGTTGTCGCATTTGTTTTCGGACGCCGTCTCCGCCGCCGAGGCTACGGCGACGCCGAGGTCGATGAACATGATGCCGCAGCGCCCGCCGGAGGCGGTACATTCGCCGCAGTTCGTAAATCCGCAGGTCCCGCAGTTGGGGACGCCACGCGTCTTTAGCTCCGCGCCTATCAGCACGACTGCGTTCGCCGCGCGGACATTATTCGCGTCGCGTCCGTACCAGGTGGGCCACTTTTCGCCCATAATCCGCTTTCCGACTTCCTCCATCTTCTCAGCTAGGCGCTCTTTGTCCTCACCGGTGAGCACAAGAGTGTGGATGGTGTCTTTGCCGTGACCCTTTGGCGCCGTGCGTGCAGCTGTGCACATGGCCGCCGCCGTTTGCAGCGCGAACTGCTGCTCGAGTTCTTTGCTGTGGTGAACCATAGTTTAGCCTCCTGACGTGTATATACACTGTGTATATACACATTATAAGACGTCACGGCCTGAGTGTCAAGAGTAATATTCGCCTGACGTGACGAATAGATTGTCCACATGAGAGGACAAGACGGTTTTGAAAACGCTGCGGCGCTGCTGCCGGGCGACATAAGGGATGCGGCGCGGGCGCTGCCCGGTGGGCTAAAGGCGGGGGCGGAAGAATTCAGGCTGCGCACAGGCCTGCCTCCGGCGGTGCTTACGCAGGAAGGGGAGAGGGGGATGGTGCAGCGCGCCGTAACTGTGCGAGACCTGGATTCGCTGCTCGAAGCGGCTACGCGCGCCTCGGCCCACACGGCGCTTGAGAGCGTGGCGGCTGGCTTTGTCACAGTGCGCGGCGGATGCCGTGTGGGCCTGTGCGGGACGGTCAGTGAGAGCGAGGGACGCATACTTACAATCAGGCGGCTGAGCAGTGCGGTTATACGCATACCCAGGGAGGTGAAGGGCTGTGCCGGTGGGATATACCCTGCGCTGACGGACGGCGGCTTCAGGGACACGCTGATAATATCCCCGCCGGGCGCGGGCAAGACCACTCTGCTGCGTGAGCTTGTGCGCATGCTATCGAGTACATATCGCGTGGGGCTGTTGGATGAGCGCGGAGAGGTGGCCGGGGTGTGGGAGGGCGTCCCTCTCTTCAACGTAGGCCCGCAGACAGACGTGCTCACCGGAGCGGACAAGCGCCGTGGAGCGCTGATGCTTCTGCGCAGCATGAACCCGCAAATTCTGGCCATGGACGAAATAACTGCCCGCGGCGACTTGGACGCCCTGCGGACAGCAGCCGGATGCGGCGTGCGTCTCCTGGCAACGGCCCACGCCTTTGACAGGCAGGACATGCTCAGGCGGGAGCTCTACCGCGAAATCCTCAATTGCGGCATATTCGAGCGTGTGGTCGTGATAAGTCGGCGCGGCGCGCTAAGGGAGTACGAGGTCACGGAGTTATGAGGCTGATAGCTGCGTTTATGTTGGTGGCGGCGTCAGGGGCGTTCGGATACTCGCTGGTTCTGGCAGAAAAACGCCGTGAAAGGCTGGTAAACGGCATGATAACCAGTCTGGAGATACTGCGCAGTGAGATAAGCGCAAGGTTGAGCCCGCTGCCGGACTGCTTCCGGCTGCTCTCTGAGACTGGGCCGGAGCCCTGCAGGGACTTCTATTCCAGCCTGCTGGACACTATGGACGCCCTGGGGGAGATGGAGTTTGCTCGGCTTTGGGATGCCTGCCTCTCTGTGCAGGAACTGCCGGACGAAGCCGCCTCGGCACTGTCGGAGCTGGGTAAGAGCCTCGGGCGGTACAGCGCCCAGGAGCAGCGCTCGGCAATAGAGCGCTGTATAGAAAGGCTGAAATTCTGCTCTGCGGAGCGGCACGAAAAGTCACAACAGACCGCCCGACTCAGGCTAGGCCTGCCGCTCTGCGCAGGGGTGCTGCTGGCGGTGATTCTCTACTGAAGGAGGACGCGAAGATGGAGGTCGACCTCATATTCCAGGTGGCGGCAGTGGGCATACTCGTCGCCGTGCTGAACATACTGCTGACCCGCTCGGGCAGGGAAGAGCAGGCCCTGATGGTGACGATAACCGGTCTCGTCATAGTTCTGGTGCTTGTGGTGCGGAAGATAAGTGAGCTTTTTACGCTCATAGGCGACCTCTTCGCGTTCTGATGGATGTCGCGCTGAAAGTTTCCTGCCTGGGGCTGTGTGCGGCGCTGCTGGCCGCGCTGATAAGGAAGTCTAATCCGGAGACGGCGCTCTGCCTCGCCCTGGCCGGTGGGGCGGTGATTTTATATTTCGCCTTCAGCCTGGTGTCGCAAATAGCCGACGCGGCGCGCGAGGCCAGGGAGCTGTCGGGCCTGACGAGCGGTGTGTTTGCGCCGGTGCTCAAGTGCGTCGTTGTAGGAATCGTCTGCTCGATAGCGTCGGACGCCTGCAAGGACTCCGGCAGTGCGCAGCTGGCCTCCGCCGTAGATATGGCCGGGGCGGTGGCGGCGCTTTTCTGTGCGCTTCCGCTGTTCTCGTCCTTCCTGAATACAGTGGAGGGCCTGCTGTGAAGCGCACAGTGATGCTCGCGCTGCTCCTTGCGATGCTGCTTGCAATTCCGGCAAACGCCGCGCTGGACGAGGAGCAGTTCGAGCTCTTCGGGGCCGGTGAAGTGGAGGAGGCCGTGCCGGACGAGGCCCGGGATATAATAGGCGGCGTGGGTGTCGAGGACGCACTTGAGCCGCAGGGTATGTTTTCGCGTCTCTGGGACGCCGCGCTGGAAAAGCTCGGCGCTATCTGGGCCGATGCCCTGAACGGCGTTGTCAAACTTGTTGCCATATCTGCGCTGATAGCCGCCTGCTCTGCCTTTGCCACGGAGACGTCGCAGCAGTATGTGACCCTGGCCGGATGCCTGGCCGTGGCCGTGACGGCCTTCGGCGACGCGGGCGAGTGGATAAACGCCGGGGCGGAGACAATAGAGAGCCTGAGCGAGTTTTCGCGCGCTCTGCTGCCCTGCCTGACGGCTACAGCCGCTGCCGGTGGTATGGCGGCGTCGGCGGCGGCAAAATACGCCGCGACCAGCCTATTCATGGACATATTTATAACACTGAGCAAGAGCGTACTCCTGCCTTTGGCCTACGCGCTGCTCGCCGTGCGGACGGCGGCGTCGGCGCTGGGCAGCTCGGCCCTGGACGGGGCCGGAAAGCTGATAAAATGGGTTTGCGCGGGTCTGACAACGGCCATAATGACGGCGTTTACGCTGTATCTCAGCCTGTCCGGCGCAGTGACTGGGGCAGCGGACGCCATGACAAGCAAAGCGGCCAAAACCGCCATATCCACCGTGCTGCCGGTGGTCGGCGGGATAATTTCGGACGCCGCCGGGACTCTTGTAGCCGGAGCGGGGTTGCTGCGCGGGGCGGTGGGCGCGCTGGGCGCGGCGGTGATAGCCGCAATATGCCTGGTGCCGTTCCTGTCTCTGGGGCTGCGATATTTGCTGTACAAGCTCGCTGCTGCACTTGCCGGATGCTTTGCGGACAAGCGCCTCGCCGACTTGATAGGTGATGTCGGCAGCGTGTTCGCGCTGGTGCTGGGCGTGACTGGGGCCTGTGCGGCGATGCTGTTCATATCCATACTATCTGCTGTAAAGGCGGTGAGCGGATGAGCGCTCTGCTGGGGGATTGGATACGGGCCCTGGTGGGGGCTGCGGTGTTCTGTACCATCGCGCTCGCGCTCTGTCCGAAGGGGAGGGCCAGGCGGGTGCTGAACATGGCCTGCGCCTGTGTAATGGCCCTGGCGCTGCTCTCACCCATAGCCGGCCTGGACATGACGGCGCTGTCAAAGGCCATAGGCCGCTACTCCGAGGCGGCGCGGGAGATAACGGATTCGGCGGAGGCCTCAGCTGAGGAGTACGAGCAGACTGTCATAGCCCGTGAGTGCGAGGCATATATATCGGACAGGGCCGGAAAGCTCGGCGTGGAACTGAGTACGGTGCGCGTCACGCTGCGCTGGAGCGAAGAGGGCTACTGGTATCCCTGGACCTGCACTATAAGCGCTGCCGGCGGGCGGTCCGCAGAGCTCTCCGACGCCATAACCGGGGAACTCGGCATACCGCCGGAGCGCCAGAGCTGGGAGGTGGCACAGTGACTTTTTCGCTCCAGACGCTGGGCAAGTACAAATACATACTGCTCCTGCTGCTCTGCGCGCTGGTGCTGCTCCTGCTGCCGGGCGGCGGAGGGGACGGGAACACCGGAGAGGCCAGCGAGATTGAGACAAGGCTTGAGTATGTGCTCTCCGGAATAGACGGAGCCGGGCGGGTGCGTGTGCTCTGCTCCGAGGAGGGGGCGGCGGTGGTGTGCGACGGCGCGGGCAGCGCGCAGGTGCGGCTGGCCATAGTTGAAGCGGTCTCGGCCTACACCGGGCTGGGCAGCGACAAGATAACGGTGCTGACAATGGCAGAATAATTAAGGAGGCAAAATGATGAAAAAGGCAAAGCGGAACATCCTGATAGCGACAGTGCTGGTGTTTGTCTGCGCGGCGGTGTACCTGAACTGGTCGTACAACCGTGCCGATGAATCCGAGCCGGTGGGGGCGGAGGACGGCGCGGGCGACCAGCAGAGCGTCAGCGCCGGGAGCGAGGACAGCGACTACTTCGCCCAGGCGCGTCTGACGCGGCAGACATCGCGCGATGAGGCCCTTTCGCTGCTTGAGACCGCAGCAGCCAGCGAGAGCGCGTCGCAGGAGACGATAGACGGCGCAATGGACGCAATTGCGGCCATGGCGACATGGTCTATGCAGGAGACGCAGATTGAAAACCTGCTCTTGGCGAAGAACTTTGAGGACTGCGTCGTGTATATATCCTCCGACGGTGTGACGGTGGCCGTACCGGCGCCCGTTGAAGGCCTGAGCGCGGCGAGCGTGGCGCAGATAACTGAGACCATAATCGGCGAGACCGGCTGTACAGCGGAGGATATAAGGGTGATTGAGGTCAAGGGAGGCAGTTCCGGCACGTCTATAACAGACACAGACGAGACGGACGCCGGGGCCAAGGCCAGCCCATCTCCGTCCGCGTCCCCGGCCCCCTCCCCGAGCGCCAGCCCCGCCGCTGAGTGATATGAGCGGATGGACCGCAGCCTTTGGGTCTTGAAATAGCAATATCCCCGCCGAAAGGCGGGGATATCTGCGTTGGACTTATCAGGATTTCTCTCCATCGCCGCGCCACATGCCGTCAGCGCCGTAGCGCAGGGCGCCTTTCCCGTAGCGTCGGCGTATGTCGCTGACCGCTGCCTCAAGGCGCTCGCGCTTTTCACGCTGCGAGAGCTCGGCCTGGTCGTCGAACACCGACATTTGGCCTCCGGCCTCGGAGGCAGGTATGAGGTCCAGCGCGGTGACGGTTAGGGCGCGTATTGGCGCTCCCTTCGGCCAGTTGGACAGGACTATGGCCAGAGCGGCCGAAGACAGCTCGCTCATGAGGAAGGTCGGCTCGGCCAGCTGCTGCTGACGCTGTATAACCTTGAGCGAGGGAGACTTAATCGACACCTGCACGGCGCGGCATTTGAGCGACTTGGCCCGCAGCGAAGCCGCTACCTTGTCCGCCATTGCGGAGAGGTTGGAGCGTATCTCGCTCTCGGAGTTGATGTCGCGCGGGAAGGTGTAGCCGCTGCCTATGCTCTTCACCTCGCGCGGGGCGTCCCAGGCGCGGACGGGCGAGTCGTCGAGCCCGTTTGCGTAGCGCCATATCTGAGTGCCGTGTTTGCCCAGCTTGCGCGCCAGCAGCTCCGGTTCAGCCTGCGCCAGGTCGCCTATGGTGCGTATGCCCAGCTTGGCCAGGGCCTCCACAGTGCGTTTGCCGACATACAGCAGCTCGCCTGCAGGCCTCGGCCAGACAATGCGCTCCATATCTGCGCGCAGTATGACGCCTGTGCCGTCGGGTTTGTTGAACTCGCTGGCCAGCTTGGCGAAACAACGGCAGAAGCTCACGCCGATTGACACGGTGATGCCCACCTCCTCGCGGACGCGCCGCCGTATCTCGCCGGCGACATCGGCCCCGGTGCGCGAGGATATGTGCGTTATGTCCAGATAGGACTCGTCCACCGAGTAGGGCTCGACGAGGTCGGTGTACTCCAGGTAGAGCGCGTTTACACGCGCTGAGACTTCACGGTAGCGCTCATGGTGAGGCGGCACGAAGGTTATCTCGGGACACTTGCGCCTCGCCTCGGACACGGTGTCCGTCGTGCGCACGCCGAAGCCCTTTGCCAGCTGGTTGCGGGCAACGACGACGCCGTGCCTGTCCTTCGGATCTCCGGCGACGGCAAGAGGTTTCCCGGCCAGGGAGGGGTTCAAAAGCGTCTCGACGCTGGCATAAAAAGCGTCGCAGTCAGAGAGCAGAATCACTCTGTCCATGCTTTGCAGCCTCCTTTCCCGCACTGAAGCGAATCCAGCAGCCTCAGCGAGCGTTCCTCACTCAAAAACTCCTGTTCAGGGTCGCACGCATTCTCGCCGGGGCCCTGTGTCATACCGGCGCGGTATTCGCGCGGGGAGCGGCCGAAGCGCTCGGAAAACGCGCGGTTAAAATACTTCACGTCCGAAAAGCCGCACTCAACGGATATGTCCAGCAGCGTCCGTCCACGGTCTGCGAGCAGCGTCCGTGCGCGCTCGCATCGCAGGGAGGAGAGGTATTCCTGGAAGGAGATGTGGAAGTTATCACGGAAGAAGTGGGAGAGGTACGAGACGGTCACGCCCTCGCTGCGCGCTATCTCACTGAGCAGCAGCTTGCGCGTGCAGTTGTCCTCGACGAAGCGGAGTATGCGCATCATCCGGGCCTGGCGGCGGTTGTCGCGCCCGGCGGCTGCCCCGCACTTGGGGAAATGCGCCGTCAGGGCCATCAAAAGCAGGCCGGCGGAGCCCATACAGCCGAATTCCCAGCCGTCGCAGCGCTCTATGTAACAGCGCGCAAGCTCAAGCGCACGGCTGTTAAACTCGCTCAATTCGTTCACACTCATACAGCTTTTTGCAGAAATAAAGGCAAAATCCAGTGAGTTTTCTGAACTCCAGCCGTGAAGCAGACTTGGCCGTATCTGTATAGCCAGAAGCAGGGCGCCTTTCCCGCCTGCGCGTATCTCGTGAGCGAGACAGGGCCTGAGAGGGACAAAATCACCGGGAGAGAGCATGATTGTCTGTCCACCGGCGGTGATATGCACATACCCATCCAACAGCAGGCAGCACTCGAAGTCGCTGTGAGCATGGGCGGAACGGTACTGCATATTTACGAAAAACACCTTCAGACCGGGCAGCTCTTTGTGCTCTATTATCTCAAACTCACCGCTCACGCGCTTCACCTCGCTTCCTCAATCCATTTTACACGAGACTGCTCAAAAAAGCAAATTTGTCATAGCTGAGAGCGCAAACTTGTGTGGGCGCTGCGCGGCGGGCGATGCTAAAATTATACTACAATCCGTGCCGAGAGGCTTATACACGCAAAGAATGTCAGGAGGTACACAAATGAGCAAGTTCCGTTTTTCCGTCGGTCCCTGGAACGTCCACTCCGGCGCAGACTCTTACGGCCCGGCTACTCGCGCCGAGATACCCATGGAGGAGAAATTCCGCCGCTTCGCCGAGATAGGCTTCTCCGCCGTGCAGTTCCATGATGACGACGCTGTCCCCGAGATAAACAACTACTCCGTCGACGAGATAAAGCGCCTCGCCGCAGAGCGCAAAAAGCAGCTTGACAAGTACGGCCTGGCCGCTGAGTTCGTCGCGCCGCGCCTGTGGATGGACCCGCACTGCGCCGACGGCGGCTTCACATCCACGAGCGAGGAGGACAGGGAGTACGCCATGTGGAGGGCCTATCGTTCGATTGACATAGCCCATGAGCTGGACACCGACCTCATCGTGCTGTGGCTGGCGCGCGAGGGCACGCTCTGCGCAGAGAGCAAGAGCCCTGTCTGGGCCACGAAAAAGCTCATCGAGGCCATTGACAAGATGCTCGACTACGACCCCAACATCCGCGTCTGCATAGAGCCGAAGCCCAACGAGCCCATCGACCGGAGCTTCTGCGGCACTATGGGGCACGTCATGGCGGTCTCCGCCGCGACCAAGGACCCAAAGCGCGTCGGAGGCAACCTCGAGAGCGCCCATGCCACACTCGCCGGGCTTGACCCCGCCTGCGAGATAGGCTTTGCCCTGGCCATGGGTAAGCTTATGACCGTCCACCTCAACGACCAGAACGGCATCAAGTACGACCAGGACAAGACCTTCGGCGTCGAGAACCTGCGTTCCGCATTCAACCAGGTCAAGGTGCTGAAGGAGAACAACTACGGCGAGCACGGCGAGTACGTCGGGCTTGACGTCAAGGCCATGCGCACCACCCGCGATGCAGACAGTTTCAAGCACCTCGAGAACAGTCTCAACATCTTCAAGGCCCTGGAGGCCAAGGTAGAGCGCTATGACTACGATTTCGAGCGCAAGTGCGTCGAAAACCGCGACTACGAGGCCCTGGAGATGTACGTCATGAACCTCATCATGGGGTTGGTGTGATGTCTGCCAATGTGAAAATACCCGGCCGTGCCGTCGTAGCGGGACACATCTGCCTCGACGTCACGCCGGTGTTCCCGCCGGAGGCCTCGCTCTCGTCAATCAGGCCGGGCGGTATAACGAACGTCGGCCCTGCGGAGATAAATACCGGCGGAGCTGTGGCCAACACGGGCCTTGCGCTGCGCTTTTTCGGCGCGGATGTGCGCCTGATGGGAAAAGTAGGCGCAGACCCCTTCGGCGAGCTGGTGCGCGCTGCTTTGGAGCGGCGCGGCGGCGCGTCCGGGCTCATAGTCGACCCGGGCTGTGAAACCAGCTACAGCATAGTGATAGCTCCGCCGGGCACCGACCGCATTTTCCTGCACGACCCAGGAGCAAACGAGAGCTTCACAGCTTCGGACGTAGACGAGCGCGAGCTTGAAGAGGCGCAGTGGTTTCACTTCGGATACCCGCCCATCATGCGCGGTATGTATTTAAACGGCGGGGCGGAGCTGGAGCGCGTTTTCCGCCGGGCAAAATCGGCGGGCTGCGTGACCAGCTTGGACATGGCGGCCATAGATCCGTCCAGCGAGGCCGGGCGCCAGGACTGGCGCGAAATCCTGCGCGCCGTCCTGCCGTATGTGGATTTCTTCGTGCCCAGCCTCGAGGAACTCTGCTACATGGTGCGGCGCGACATGCTCGGCGAAGTCACGGCGGCCATCGGCTCGGACAGGCTCAGCATAAGCGGGCATGTCCTGCCCGTTGCCGACGCAGTTTCAGACTTGGGCTGCCGCAGCCTTATAATCAAGTGCGGCGCAGCGGGCTTTTATTGCCGCACCGGCAGCAGAGAGACGCTCTCCGGCGTCGCGGAGGCGCTGGGGAGAGATGTGTCAGACTTGGCAGGACGGAGCCGGTTCGAGCGCAGCTATGTCCCGGCAAAAGTCGTGTCCGGTACGGGCGCTGGCGATACAACAATCGCCGCGTTCATAGCGTCTATGCTGTCGGGCTACAGCTTCGACGACTGCCTGCACCTGGCAGCTGCAACGGGCGCAAACTGCGTCGAGGCCATAGACGCCCTGGGTGCGCTGCTGCCGCTGGATAAGCAGCTTGAGCGCATCACCTCCGGGCTGCAAAAGCAGGAACTGATATTGAACTAAACGCTGCCAGAAAGGCGTGATAAAATGCTTGTAAATCTGAACGACGTTTTGAAGCCGGGCTCGGGCAGGGCTGTCGGGCTTTTCAACACGGTTAACATGGAGATGGCGCGCGGGACGATTGCCGCTGCGGAAGAGCTTGGTTCCCCGGTCGTCATCGGCACGGCGGAGGTGCTGCTACCCTATGGGCCGCTGGAGGAGCTCAGCTGGCTGCTTCTGCCGATGGCTAAGCGCGCGTCGGTGCCGGTCGTAGTACATCTCGACCACGGCCTGAAGTACGAGACCTGCGTCAAGGCGCTGGAGCTGGGCTTCAGCTCCGTAATGTACGACTGCTCGACCGACGAATATGAGGAAAACGTGCGGAAAGTTGCCGAAATGGCAAAGATTGCGCACTCTTACGGCGCGACTATAGAGGCGGAGCTCGGCCATGTCGGAGACAACCCCGCGTCGGACAGCGCTTCCGTAGGCGCTGTGCCCGAGGAGTTCTACACCTCGCCTGAGCAGGCGCGCGACTTCGTGGAGCGCACCGGCGTGGACGCGCTGGCGGTGGCCGTCGGAACGGCTCACGGCGCTTACAAGTTCCCGCCTAAGCTGGACTTCGAGCGCATCACCCGCATACGCGAGGCAACCCCTGTCCCTCTGGTGCTGCACGGCGGCTCCGGCCTGTCAGACAGCGATTTCCGCGAGGCGGTACGTCGAGGTATCGCCAAGATAAACATATTCACTGACGTCAATGCTGCGGCGGCCAAAGCCGCGCACGACGGCTGGAAGGAAGGCATCGGCATGATAGACCTGATACCCGGTGAGGTCGAGGCTGTGAAGAGCTCGGTCATGGAAAAGATGCGCCTCTTTAATTGCGAGTAAGAAAAAGGAGAACGCCCGGCATCCGTGCCGGGCGTTTTTGGCATCTGGGCGGTGATGCATGGAATTACCTCTCTGCTGAGGCAAAAGGGCGCTTTACGGTACACGATCCGCCGCAGGGACTGGAATTTTCACGGGAAATGTGCTATAGTGCGGACAGGGAGGCGGTTCGTGTTGACAAATGGACACTTTTCTCAGCTCCTTGAAGCTCTGAGCGGCATGTATGGCGGCGGCTGCGACGGCATGTTCCGCGCCCCGGGACGTACAGAGCTCATCGGCAACCACACTGACCATCAGCACGGACGTGTGATAGCTGCCGCTGTGTCGCTCTCACTGTACGCCGCCGTATCGGCCACAAATTCGGGCAGGCTGCGCGTGAGCTCTGAGGGCATGCCGCCGGTGGATGTTGATCTTAAGAACCTTGACCCGATCGAGTGCGAGCGCGGGACGTCTGCGGCGCTCGTAAGGGGCGTTGCGGCCGGGTTTGCCGCCCGCGGCATGAGCTTTGACGGACGTGGGTTGGATATGTGCGTTTCTGGCGGCGTGCCGATAGGCTCTGGACTGTCCAGCAGCGCGTGTTTTGAGGTACTTGTGGCCACGGCGGTGGATGAGATGTTTTTTGGCGGTGAGCTTGCGCCCGTTGAGTGCGCGAAGATCGCATGGAACGCAGAAAACTCGTATTTCGGCAAGCCCTGCGGCCTCATGGACCAGCTGGCATGCGCCTGCGGCGGCGTGACTGCTATGGACCTTCTGGAGCCGGAAGAGCCTATCCTAACGAATATGCGGCTCGACTTGGCGCGCGAGGGCTTTGCGCTGTGCCTTGTGGATTCGCACAGCGGTCACGAGGACCTCACGGATGAGTACAGCGCCGTGGCCGCGGAAATGAGCTCCGCCGCCGCCTTCCTGGGACACAGCTATCTGCGCGGGGCCGGGCTGGACGAGCTGGTTGAAACCCTGCCCAAAATGCGCGAGGCCTTGGGCGACCGCGCCTGTATGCGTGCACTGCACTTCCTGTCTGAGGACGCCCGTGCGGCAAAGGCGGGGGCCGCGCTCGCCTCGGGAGATTTCCGGGCTTTCCTTGAGCTCGTGAGGCAGTCGGGCCAATCTTCGAGCGCGTATCTGCAAAATGTCAGCCCGCCGGGGAACGTGCGCTCGCAGCCAATGGCGCTGACGCTCGCGCTGTGCTCTGCCCTGCTGGAGGGCAGGGGAGCCGTGCGGGTCCACGGCGGCGGCTTCGGCGGATGGGCGCAGTGCTATGTGCCGCTGGATGTGCTCGACAGGTTCATCTGCGGCTGTGAGACGGCGCTCGGTAAGGGCAGCGTCAGGCGGCTTGAACTCTGTCCTTATGGAGCTGCGAGGATATAATTGCCGGTGTTCAAGGGGGATATTCTGTGGTAAAATGTCTGCAAACTCACGGAACAAGTCTGACACGTTCCAAAACGCTGGCGCTCATCTTATCTCTTGCGCTGTTGCTGTCCACGTCTGCATGCGGCGGTACGACTGAGTGGAGCGCATATCAGCTGGCGCACAGCACTGCCGGAGACTTGGCCGGTGAACTCGTGTACATCGGGCCGGACAGCGAGCTCTATGACGAATACGTCACAAACATTTACGGCCTCGACACGGTCAGCGTAACAGACGGCGCCGTGCTTGCCTCTGAAGGCGCCTCCGCCCGTGAGGTGGCGGTGTTCGAGTTCTCATCAGGGGACGCTGCGGTGAGCGCCGGGAGGGCGCTGGAGTCGTATTTGCAGGGGCGCGGCCGCGCCTTTACAGGCTACATGCCTGAGGAGGCGGACATGGTTGAAAACGCCGAGCTCGTGACGAGGGACAAGTGGTGCGCGCTTATTGTCCTGCCGGATTCACAGGCTGCGGCGGAGAGATTCGACAGCTGCTTTGATGCGCCGCCGCCTGAGAACGTAACGCCGCCGGCGGAGACGCCCAACGCTGCGCACAAACCCGAGCCCGGCGTGAGCGCACAGGACGGGTGGGAGTACAGCGAGGAGCGCATTGTACGGGCCTATAAAACGGGCAGCTGGGCGGAGCTTGACAGGCGAGACCGTGAAATACTCGAAACTGTAGACTACATATTGACTGTGGCTGCGCCGGATACGCTCAGCGAGCCCGAGCGCGAGCTGGCAATACACGACTACATGGTGGATAACATACGCTATGACTCCGACACGCTCAGCGTAATGCCGGGTTATGCGCCGGAGCCCAACAACGACAACCCTTACGGCGCGCTGGTGAACGGGCGCGCAATCTGCCTGGGCTATGCGACCAGCTTCCAGCTGCTGATGGATTTGGCGGGCATAGAGTGCATAACCGTACACGGCGGCACCTCCGACGAAGAGCACGCTTGGAACATGGTCAGGCTGGACGGCGAGTGGTACTGCGTTGACGTGACCTGGGACGACCCGAGCGGATACAGCAGCGTTTTGCCCGACGAGTTTACACATCAGTACTTCAATGTCACCAGCGATGTAATGCGCCGCACCGACCACATTTGGGATGCTTCGTCCGTCCCGGAGGCCGCAGGCACACGCTGGGCATGGGAGAACATACCGCACTGAGCAGAGAGAAAGGAGAACAAATGAGAAAAAGAATCCTCGCCTTCATACTGGCGGCGCTGGCGCTTTGCACGGCCGCATTTGCGGATTTCAGCGACGTCTCACAGGATGCCTGGTACTACGACGCGGTGGACTGGGCTCAGGAAAACGGGATAATGGACGGAGTCTCGGACGGAGTGTTCAACCCGGACGGCTCCATGACCCGGGCCATGCTGGTAACCATACTCTACCGCCTGGCCGGGGAGCCGGATATGCCGGAGAGCGACTGGGGCTATCCATACTCCGACGTGGCGGCGGACAGCTGGTACGCCGTACCCGTGTATTGGGCGAGGTACAACGGAATTGCCGACGGGGTGAGCGACACGCAGTTCGACCCCGACGGCAGCATAACCCGTGAGCAGCTTGTCACGATGCTGTGGCGCTACGATGGGGAAGAAGAGCCTTCGACGCAAAGCAGCTTTGCAGACGAGGCGGAGATAAGCGCCTGGGCGCTGTACGCTGTGGATTGGGCCGCTGAGGCAGGCATAGTGTCCGGCAGGGACGGCAACGTATTTGACCCGGGCGGAAGCGCTTCCAGGGCTGAGTGCGCTGCAATACTGATGAGGTACGACGCCTACAGCGAGCCGGAGCCGGAGTACACGCCGGATCTGGGCGCCATCCCGGTCAACAGCTATGACAGCGACGACTTCTACATAACTGACGAGGGATATCTGGCCTACGGCAGCGACAGCCTGGTTGGTATAGACGTCAGCTACCATCAGGGCGAAATTGACTGGGAGGCCGTGGCGGAGGACGGCATAGACTTCGCTATAATCCGCGTGGGATATCGAGGCTACTCGGAGGGCGTAATCTATCAGGATCCATATTTTGAGGACAACATACTGGGCGCTCTCGAAAACGGAATAGAAGTCGGCGTGTATTTCTTCTCCCAGGCCGTGACGGTTGAGGAGGCGATACAGGAGGCCGACGCCACGCTGGACTGGATAGAGGGATATGATATAAGCTTCCCCGTGGTGTTTGACTGGGAGCGCATAAGCTACTCCAGCTCCCGTACGGCAGACACAAGCAGCGTCACGGTGACGGACTGCGCGCTGGCCTTCTGCGGCATGATAGAGGAAGCGGGCTACACCGCCATGACATACGGTAGCCCGAACACTGTGAATGAGGACCTGTACATAGACCGCCTGCTGGACTACCCATTCTGGCTTGCACATTATACGACTGATTGGGCAGTGACGGACTATCCTTACCACTACGATATGTGGCAGTACACGTCTGAAGGCAGCGTGGACGGCATAGAAGGCAGGGTGGACCTCAACGTCTGCATAGGCGACATATACGCTTGAACGCAAAAATCCCCCGGGTGGTACCCGGGGGATATCTTTTCGTCAGCCCTCCCCAGTCTCGCTTGCGGCCAGCACCACGCTGCCGCTGGTGAGTATGGACAGTATGGAAGAAATATTTGCGTCCGTCAAATCACAGCTCTGAAGGCGCAGGTACATGAGCGGGGAACGGCCGCCGGAGAGCATGCTGTTCAGCTCGGCTGCGGTGATGCCGGAGCCGGAGCGAACGCCGTCCAGATTGTAATTGCAGAATACCAGGCCCTCCCCGGCCGCCCAGCTCTCACATGCCGAGTCGAACTCCCTTGATGACGAAGCCGTGAGCACAGTGACCGTGTGCGCAGTTTGCCAGAGCTCCTCTGAGAAATCGGCGTATTCCAGATCCGGCTCGGAAGAGCAGAGCAGGCCGATGTTGTGTCCTTCTCCTACGGCGCGGCGGATGAGATTTGGCTCGGCCAGTATGTCCGAGGCGGTTACGAAGAAGGTGGCCTTCACACCGTAACTCAGCAGGGCGTTGAGGACCTCAACGCTTGGCATGCCCTGGAAGGACAGAAATATGACGCTGTCGGCGTTCATAACCCCGCCGTTGCTGTCAGGGGCAACGGAAGAGCCGGTGTACTCCCTGTACCAGGTGGCCATGAGCGGGCGCGCCGCCGAGATAAACATGGAGTCGGACAGGGACTGGCTGCCGTCGGTAATGCGGCACACGTCGCCGTAATCGCTGCCGATTATGTACGACCACGACAGGCCGAACTGGCGGCAAACAAAGTCCAGAGGAAGGTAGACGGTGTTTCCGCGTATGATGGCGCTGGTGGAGTAATAGTTGCTCTGATCGTCATATGTCTCGCCGGTTGCGACGTTGAAAAACATCTGGCGCGTGGAGGAAGTGAGAACGGCGGTGTTTGCGGCGCTGTGATAGCTGCTGTATATACGCAGCCTGGAAAAAGTGTCGATTGGCACATAGTACTGCCCGCTCTGTGAGTACGCCTGGTAGTCCAGCGTCATCAGGTCGTCGTTGATGGCGATGAAGCATATTGAAGAGTCTGCGGCGAACGCAGCGCCGGGTACCAGCGCGATAAGCAGTACAAGCAGCAGGCAAACGGCTTTCTTCATGCTGCACCTCCATCAATAGAATAATGTAATTTTACCACACAAGAGCCCTCAAAGCAAGGCGGCGAAAATAAACTCGGTTTTTTTGAAAAAAGCTATTGACAAATGAAGATATGTCTGGTATATTACAAAAGCCGCTTGTGAGTGCGATGCAAAACGCCTCACCAAGCAGCAGATGTGGCCGAGTAGTTCAGTCGGTTAGAACGCTAGCCTGTCACGCTAGAGGTCGAGGGTTCAAGTCCCTTCTCGGTCGCCACACCCCACGGGTTAAACCCCGTGGGGTGAAGTATGCTGCTGTAGCTCAGTAGGTAGAGCGCATCCTTGGTAAGGATGAGGTCCCCGGTTCGAATCCGGGCAGCAGCTCCACAAAAAACCTTGGAACCATGCGGGTTTCAAGGTTTTTCTTTTTTACGAGACTTCGGTTTTCTTGGCCTTTGGGGTGAATTTGGGGTGAATGTCCTCGGAAAACTTGTCAATGACCTCAACGGCTTTTGCCTCGGCAGATTCGATTACATGCGAATATATGTTGCTGGTTGTGCTGACCTGTGCATGGCCTAGATTGCTTGAGATAACAACAAGAGGTGTATGGTCGGCTATAAGCAGGCTTGCGTATGTGTGACGGAGCGAGTGCACGCAGGTTGACGGTAGATCCGTTCGACGTATAAACTTTCGCATCCAGCCGGTGAGCGAAGAGGGGTGAAGGGGTTTGCCAAATTCGTTTGTAAATACTCGGTCATCATCTGGGTCGCCTTCCCATGCGTCGCCGAGCTTGTCTCGCATTTCCTGCTGCCAGCTTCTGAACTCAAGTAGGATTAGCACAGCAGTACGAGATATTTTCAGAGAGCGAATTGACTTTTTGCTCTTTGGTGTGCTGGTATAAGTTCCTACTCCGGCAACATAGTTCGACGTCTGCGTAATGTGCAATACTCCGTTATCTAGGTCTACATCCTGCCAGCGCAGCCCAAGAAGCTCTGCACGACGCAAGCCAGAAAGCAAGTCGAACATGATAGGAGCTCGCCATTTGATGGGCTCTGCCTGTATAAGCTGGAGCATTCGCTTCGCGTCCGGCTCGTCAAGGTATCTTGCTTCATGTCCAGCCAACGACGGTAAATCAACATTGGTGGCCGGGTTGGAGGGGATGCAGCGCCATTTCACGGCTCTGTCAAGTATGGATGACAACGTGCGGTGGTATGCGTGTACAGTCGAAGCGGCCAACGGCGATGTATCTGTATGAATCAAAAATACATCGTCTACTTTCTTTCCAAGCGCGGCAGCTATCTTCTCAGCAGATCCGAGGGAGACGGCTTCTCCAAAGAACGCTGAATTGACCGTTTTCCGGGCCAGGGCGGCTTTTTGCGCTAGAGCGTATCTCGACATGCCGAGAGTGCTTAAAGCGGCTCTGAGGGCGTCTGTGGCTTTCGCAGTGGTATGTTTGCGCACACCCTCTTCTTGCAGGTTGTTGTAGAAGGCCTGGACATGTAGCGGTGTGATGTCCTTCAGCTTCAAGTGACCTATGGCCTGGTTTATGCGAACGAGGTTTCGCGTGTAGTTATCTAGTGTGGTCGGCTTCAGATTGAAGCGCCCGTACTCATCCATGTAGCGCTGGGCAAAATCTGCGAAGCGGATATTTCCGTCCGAGATCGCTGCGCCGGATTTAACCTGTTCCTCGAAGCGCACAACCTGCCGATTCAGCTCTTTTTCAACCTGCCTCGGCGTCATTTTTTCGTCCGGTGTCCAGATAAGCCTGTGACGAATTTGTTTGCCGTTCATATCTATGCCGGCAGCGACAGTAATACGGTAGCTCTTACCGCGCTTTTCTACGGTGGCCATGGGTGCAGTTCTCCTTTCTTCTTGCACCAATGCGCCGGTCATGGTATACTGAAAGGCGCAAAGGTGCCTATATTGGTCTATGGTCTTTTGCATTTTGCCACCCACAGTGCTGCAACACCGTGGGTGGTTTTTTGTTTTACAGTGTCAGTTCAGAAATCATGCGACAAATCTCTGCAACGTCTGCCTTGCCGGAGAACTCGAGCTTGACTTTGCCGAGACCGCTGAACCAGAGTTCCAGCTCGCTGTCGAGGTCGAACACGCCGGAGGTTTCAACAGAGAAAGCCTGTATTTTTGTATACGGAAGACTGGTGAAGTCTTTCTTCTTGCCGGTAACGCCTTGTACGTTGATGGAGATAATACGCTTGTTGGTGAACACGATGCCGTCGCGCATGGCCTGGAAGGTCGCTATAACCTCCTCACCGCCAATCAGCAGCGGGTCTATCATGTCCTGATAATTCTTGTAGGGAACCGGCTTGAGTTTTACAAAAGATGCGTTATTAAAGTCTATCATTTCTTTTACCCCGTTTCTTTATGTAATACCGCCACCGGCGGTATGGATAACGAGAATATGTGGGATATAAGCGGAATTGTTTTTATTCTGTCGTGCCGTTTAGGCCGGAAGAAATGTTGTTCAACGCCGACATCATTCCACCGAGCATCATGTCTATGTTCTCCTCAGAATATACAATCTTCCAATTGTCATCAACAAGCGTCAGCTCTATATTGGCTGTGTTGGTGACGGTATTTTCTTTGTTCTCTTCTATGTGAGACATTAGAGAATCTATATACTGCTGATTAAGTTCTTCGTCGGTAGGTTGCTGCTCCTCGGGCAGGAAGGCATACTGCATGGCAATGCTGAACAAATCACCAATCCATGCAGCAATGACCGGGGACATATCAATATTCGTGAAATCAACGGTCACTGTAGCCGTGCCGCCATCCTCGTCTTCCGTGGAGCCGGTAATAGTATAGGTCAGATTACCTGCAATGGCTTCAATCATTTGCTGAGTCATTTCAGCATCTTCAGGGCTTTCGCTCTCTGATACGTTTGTGCTGCCGTCACCCCAATACTCAGCAATCTTGTCCGGATCAGCGCTTTGGAACGCCTGAATTGCTGCTTCGACAACGCTCTCAGCAGATTCACGACTGCTGCCGCACGCGGTGAGCGACAGGCAAAGCAAAGCTACGAGGAAAAGACAAAGTACCTTTTTCATGTTGTATCCCTTCTCTTTATGTATTACCGCCCCCCCGGCGGCGTGGGTTACTGTTTTACGCAGACTGACAATCTCGGTTATGACGTCGCCGAGCTTGGCGGCGATGCGGTCAAGCTAATTCACAACATCGCTCTCAAGGACGTCCTTTTATCTTATTCACGTTAGACTCAATGATTAGCCTGTACCTCTCTATTTCCTCATCGGTAAAGCCGTAGATATCCTCCCATATATAATTCGGCAGCCAGCACGTCGCGTGGTGGAAGCAATCCTTGGCGTCCGGCTTTTCAATATAGACCTTGACGTGGTCGCCTTTTACCTCGGAGTGGACAACCTCCGTACCGTCGTCAAGTGTGAGAAATGGGTACATCATAGGGGAGACCTCCTATCTACCGCCCATCCATCAATATGTAACGAGCCAGTCGCTCTCGGGCTTGGCAATGAGACGAGCGTTATTATATGCCATATCAAGTGTCAAACAAGTATGGCCCGTATAAATGCCGCCAGACTTTCCTACAGCAAGCGAAAGATCGACAACAGATGGGTCTCCGAGACTAATCGGTATTAAAAACTGTATACGACCATGGAAATATTGAGGCACGGCTGCCTTGTAGTTTTCCTGAATACGTATTTTGGCATATTCTAACGCGGTTCCTAAGAAGAGCATTGGCAAACTCGGGAGGTTTCTGTATGTCTCGGGAATCCTATCCTTATTTCTTTGGTCATCAAGTATATGGTCAATATTTATACGCAAATCTATGCGGGTGTCATAAATCAAATCCTCAATGCTGTCGAAGTATGTAGCTCTGCGAGGTAATACAGGTACTTTTTGCATTTCATATGCCGATTTTTTGAAGAATCCATCAAGCGCCCATTTCTTCGCTCTGCCCGGTTTGTTGGGGGAGAACAATGCATATATTGGTTCAAAATTCTTTGTGAACAAACCTGTGTCGAAGCAAAACTTAGATGGGTTCTCATATATATAACCAGCGCTTGGTTCCGATTGATGTAAACTGAATAGCCTCAGGAATGTGTGATTTATATAGCTGCGGAGAACCGGATGCTTAAAAGGCGAACAATCATGAACATAGTCCCATCGCTCTGGGCGAGCTAGGTTTAGCAGATTTTCTATTTGAGCGTCATAATCCGGCAAGAAAGCAAAAGAGTATATACTAAATTTTGTTTTCATCTATAAATCTCCCAAATCTTTTTCTTGACTTTTACGTCTTTTTTCTTGACTTTTACGTCTTGGTATGGTAATAATAATGACACAAGGGCTAGTGAGCGGCTACCTTGGCACACGCTTTAATGCTCACGGATTTTAAAGGTTCGGCTTCGGCCGTCGGGGGTTGCTCGCTGTATGCAACCCCCTTTCCTTTTTTCTAGACGATTTTGCATCCTTGAATGAGCCGGAGATTTCCGGCTCGTTTTTTACTTATACCCCAGCACGCGGCCTACGATGCCGAGACGCTCAAACTCGCTGACCTTGATGGGGTCATATTTGGAGTTGTCCGAGCGCAGCTCAATGCCGCTGCCAGTGTTGTAAAATCTTTTGCACACGGCGCCGTCGTCGTCCACCATGAAGATGCCGATTTGCCCCTCCTGCAGCTCGGGCACCTTATGCACCCAGACAATAGTACCGTCTGGGATGGTTGGTTCCATGCTATCGCCGGAGATGCGCACACCGAAGTCGGCGCCGCGCGGGACTTCGGAGGCAGGGAACTCAATGCGCTCGTAGTCGTTCTCTGCGTAAAGAGGGATGCCGGCAGCCGATGGATCTGTGTAGACAATCATGTCCAGCATAGCGCCAGTCTCTGCATCCAGTCGGCTGACCTTCTGCAGCTCCTCAGCCATGCGGCTTTCTTCGTACTTCATTATGGCGTTGACCGCCCCGCGGCCCACGTCATCCAGCTTCTCATATCGCGCGGCAATTTTCATGGCCTCGTCCGAAATGGACGGGGCTTTTTTTGCTTTTACGCAATCTTGAAACAGGTAATTGGCGTCCACTCCCAAGACCTCAATCAGAGAATACATGACTGACTCCTTTGGGTGGCTGGTTTCTTTTTCATAATTTGTTATTGCCGAACCTGTTACGCCAACAAGCTTGCCAAGTTCCTCTTGCGTGAGGCCGGCATTTTCACGCGCCTCTTTTATGCGTTTCCCTATGCCCATGCTTGCTATCACCTCTTTGTACTTATTAAATCACAATCGTCTCAAGAGTGCAAGACAAAACTTCAAGAATCTTTAGAAATAACTCTTGACACATAAAGAATCTTGATGTAATATGAAATAGACCTAAAGATTCTTGAGGAAAGGAGGGCCGAGAGCTATGAACGAGGCAAGCATTGTAAAAAACACAAGGCGAATCATAGAGGAGCGTGGTCTCAAACAATGTGCCGTTGCGGAGAGGGCAGGCTTTACGAGTAAGCAGTTCAGCGCCCTTATGAATCATCGCCGTACGATAAAAGATACGGATGTCATAGCTATCGCTAACGCGCTTGAGGTCACGCCAAACGAGCTATTTGGCATTGGTACATACGAGGCTGGTTGAAGGGAGGTGAGAGGTAATGGCCAAAGTTGTCGATGTAACATTTGTGTTTCCTCACGAGCGCATGGAAATGGCGAAAATCACCTTTGCTGTCGAGCTGTCGGATGCTGATAACATACGGTGGGACGACACCAAGAGGGGACTTTTGGATTTCTTCGCAATGTGCTCGCATGATGCATATCTGAGGCTGGCATCTGAAATAGATGGGCTCGGGGAAATTGCGCAGGGCAGAAATCCACGATAGATATCCCCCGCATTCTCACATAACGAACACGGGGGAGACACTAGTTCATTCTTTCTGTGTGGGCGACGGCGCTTTTGGGTAGCTCTGGATGAAACCTACAGGATGACGCTTATAGATTGGGCATTCATCAGAATATCGGCAAATCTGATGCTCACAATCTACAGAGACTACCTCGTTTCCAGACCACTCAATTATGACACCGCGAGCAGACTTTTTGTAGTAACAGTATCCTGCGTCACCACTGAAGGAGCGTTTGAGCTTATCAGAATCTATCATGGCTATCACCTCCTCATTAAAATTATACAATTAAAGGCATTTATGGGCAAGCGAAAGCTGCCCGAGGACGAGATGATAGCGATATGTGAGGCCGTTGGGATAGACCTCTGCGATTTGCAGAGGGATGGCAGCGAATCCGGTTGAAGGGAGGTGAGGGCGTATGGACGAAATCAAAAAGGAGCTCCATAGGCAAGGGCTGCTTCTGGAACTCCTAATAGAAATTATAACCACAATGACAGAGGAACAAGGGTTATCACTAATCTCCTACCAGCAACTTCACTGCCCATCCACCGAGCGCAACAAGAAGGTCAGAATGCTTCTGAAGGAGATCAGAGAACATGAACAAAGCTTTTCCTAATGAGAATATGGCTCGCGGCGAGTCGGCAAGCCGGGTCGAACAGACACACCTTGATTCATCCACTAAATCCGATGGTGGAGACATAACGCAAGTTGGCCTACGAAAAGAGCGATTTGACTGTATGATTCATGCAATCAGGCTGATTACTGAGCCATTGGTCAATAAGGAGAAATTCCGAGTTGTCATAGAGAAAGACCCGGAATCAGACGATGTGAAGTTCATATATGACTTTCCTGAGTGATGTTTACTATTTTACAGCCGTTCAGCTCGTCAGAGTTAGCGAGACAAACTTCGTCAGGCGTCCAGAAAACTTCAAAAATACCTGTGCCAGTACCCCTAGAACAATGGATGTCCGAATATGCACAAAGGAACTCCCAAATTAGTTTTCTGCGTTCAGGGGACTGCGAACTTGCATCTATGAGGAATCGCTTGTAAGACATATCTTCACCACCTTTCGACGCCATTATACAGCGGGAAAGTTAGGGGTGCAACCAGATTAAGGAGGTGGCGCAATGCGAATCCGGCGTTCAACTAAGTATGCCGACTACGAACCGGATGTCGGCGTGTTTGATGACCTAGCCAATGACGTTTCTGCGGATGCGCTGAGTGTCCGAAGAGATGACGATTACCTAGCTATCACCAAGGGCGACAGCATGATACGACTCTCGGGGAACGAAACCATGATTCTTCGGGGCCTGCTGTCACCGGGAAGGAGATGAGATAGATGCCTGAAAGCAGTGTTCCAAAGATGAGGACTGTTGCGAAGACAGTTGATGAGCTGAAGCGTTTAGACCCTGATACTTGTGTTTCTGCATATTACATCCGTCAGCTCATAAAGAAGGGAGAGCTGCCTGTCGTTTGGGCAGGCAGCCGAGCCCTAATAAATCTTGATGATGTATTGACGCTCCTTCATATAGGAACAGGCGAGCGGAAAAGTGATTCTCAGTCCAGACAAGGTATACGGAAGCTTGGACAGACCATCAAAATATCTGATGTATACGAATCAAGACTAGAAAGATAGGTGGTTCACATGAAAGGAATAGTAATCACGACCGATGACCAGCTCAGGGTGCAGGACTTTTCCCTCCCGCTCTATAAGTCGGCTGGGGAAGTAGTTGGCGGCTACATAGAGCACGTCAATCCGAAGTTGCTCCGGCGCCCATACTGCCTGCTGGTCAATGAGGAGGGACTGCTGCTCGGACTGCCGGTCAACGCTCTTGCCAGCTATATGTACGGCACTCATATGCACGGCAACCCCATTGTCGGAGACGTTGTCCTCTTAAAGAACGCCTACAGACACGGGGAGCGGGACATTATTGGCCTGACCGACAGCGAGGTCGAGAAGATAACCCGAGAGCTGAAGCCGCTGCTTGCCAGCGTTCGAGAGCATGCAGCGGCACTCAAGGAGGATTGACCTATGCAGTACAAAGTCTGCCCCGATTGCGGGGCGCACCTCGACCCGGGCGAACGCTGCGACTGTGAGGCAAAGAAAAAGAGCCGCTCTGCTGGAACAGAAACGGCTCCCGATGATGAGGATATGACTGGAATCAACCTCATTTATCATCCTATCAGCCTCGATGGAAAAAGTCAAGCGCTTCTGCCGCCGGCATACCGGCCCCGGGAGGCTGCGGAAGCCCAGGCGCGCTTCTGCGAGCGCAACGGCTACCTGCTGTTTGCGCCGCGCTCTGGATACTGCTACAAGTGTGGCCGGAACATCTACGAGCCATTCAGGACCAGGGCCGGGGACACGATCCCTGGATACACGGTAGAGCAGGCCGGGCACATGCTTATAACCTGCTGCCCGTTCTGCCAGGTTTCATATATCGATTGAATATATTGGAGGTCCCATCATGATAAGAAATCCCAGCGAAATACAGGAGAGCAAGCGGAAAATACGCATGCTTATCGCCGGATATCCCGGTATCGGAAAGTCAACGTTGGCGCTCTCCGCGCCGAAGCCGCTACATGTTGATGTCGACTTCGGTATTGAGCGCATCGAGCCCCAGTACCGCGTACCTTACATACAGCCCAAGAGCTATGACGAAATTCTCAACGACTTGGTACCGGCTAACCTTTCCGAGTTTGAGTCTATCGTGTTCGATACAGGCGGTAAGCTCCTGACCCTCATGAGCCAGTGGGCCATCAAAAAGAATCCCAAGTATGGCCAGAGCGACGGTTCTCTCTCGCTCAAAGGTTATGGCTTTGTAGGACGTGAGTTTATACGCCTTTTCGACTACTGCTTCTACGAGCTAGATAAGAATGTCATCATCGTGTTCCATGCCATAGAGGACAAGGACGGCGATAACACCCGCCTGCGTATCAAGGTAGAGGGACAGACCAAGAACAACGTCTGGGAGCCGATGGACCTCGGTGGTTTTGTCGAGATGCAGGGCAACAACCGAACTATCGGATTTTCAAACTGCGAACGTTATTTTGCAAAGGGCACGCGCGGTATTCACGGCGTTTGGCAAATCCCCGAACTTGGCCCGGGCAGGCCAAACGACTTTCTCACTAAGCTCTTTAGCCTATACAACAAGCACGCTGATAACGAGGCCGCTGAGGCCGCTAAAGAGAAGGAGGCCTATGAGGCGGCTATGTCCGAAGGCCGTAGAATCATCTCAGGCATCTCCGACGCGGATACTGCCAACGCAGCCATGCCTGGCATCAAGGCCATTAAGCACGCTCTTACTTCCAAGAAAGAAATAAATGCCGCCTTCAATGCCAAGATTAAGGAGTGCAACCTGTTCTTTGATTCTGTTCTTGGACGTTACACACAGGCACCAACTGACCAGGCTTCTGATAAACAATACATACAGGAAGAGAACCAGGAGGCGCAGTGATGGCCCGCTACCTAATTACTCACTCGCTGCTGTCCTCATGGCTCTACTCCATGAAGGAGAATCCATACGAGGACGCGAGCAACGCCAAGGACCCGCTTGAGGACTTCATGCGGGTCCTCAGGCGAGAGCCCACCGAGACTACGGAGGCCATGCAACGGGGGATTGACTTTGAGGATCTCGTTACGGATATCGTCAATGGACGTGGCGATGAGTCCAACCGCTGGTATGATGCAGCCTCCCGCGTCGCCTATATTGTCCGCGGAGGGGTGCTGCAGTTCAAGGCCAGCAAGGCCATACAAGTCCACGGGCTGGACTTTGTCCTATACGGCAGGCTCGACTGCCTGAAGGCCGGTGAGATTTTCGACATCAAGTTCTCCAGCGGCTACGACCGAGGCAAATACGTCACCAGCACCCAGCACCCGGTCTATCTCGAAATTGTGCCGGAGGCCAGGGCATTCACATATCTCGTCAGCAACGGCACCGAAGTCTGGACGGAGCGGTATCTGCGCGAGGACACTCCGGATGTCCACCAACTCATTTACGACTTCGTAGACTGGCTCAGCGCGCAGGGGCTTCTGGAGCTGTATGAGGAGACGTGGTCGGCGCGATGAGAGGCAGGCTAGTGGATATGTCCATTGGGCTTAACCGCAAGCAGCGTATAACTATCGAGCTGGACGCGGACTTCCGCGAAGGCTATGCCCGACTCAAAGGTACAGAGCTCGACGTCGATATTAAAAAATACAGAAAGATTCGCTCCAAGACAGCCAACGCCTATTTCCACGTTCTCGTGAACAGAATTACTGCTGTACGTGGAGGCAGCGAGGATGTCGTCAAAGCCGAGTTGGTCACGCAGTACGGTGCCTTGGCTAAGGACGACAAAGGGCTCACTGTTGGCTTCAAGCTCCCAGCCAGTGTGGATGCGTCCAGCATCTATCCCTACGTCAAGTGCTTCGACACGAGGGAGGAAGGCGGCAGACTGTTCAACTGCTACCTGGTATACAAGCAGACCCACTGCATGGACAGCAAAGAGATGGCCCGCCTTATCGATGGAGCAATCGAGGTTGCCCGCGAACTCGGCATAGAAACAGACACCCCGGAACAATTGGCTCGGTATAAGCAGGAATGGGGCCGCACATAGGCGGCCCGGGGAGGTCAATATGTTAAACCACATTGTTCTCATGGGCCGTTTGACACGCGACCCGGAGCTCAGATATACACCGTCACAGCTACCGGTGACAACCTTTCGAATAGCCGTAGAACGTGACTACAGCCGCGGCGAGGAACGTCAGACCGATTTCATCGACGTTGTCGCCTGGCGCCACAATGCCGAATTCGTCAGCAGGTATTTCCAAAAGGGCAGCATGATAGTCGTCTCCGGACGTCTGCAGATGCGGGAGTGGCAGGATAGAGACGGCAGCCGTCGTGTCAGTACCGAGGCCGTGGCCGAGAGCATCTACTTTGGAGAAAGCGCAAAGCGCGCCGAAGGCGGCTCTCAGCGCGTTCCAGCAGTGGGACCGGGCGTTTACTCCTATGAAACACCAGCTTACACGTCGGCAGCGCCAGCTGTTCCTCAACAGGCTTCGCCTGGCAGTGCCTCATCTCAGCAGCATCCGTACTACCAGTCGTCGTTTTCAGAACTTACTGACAACAATGACGGCGAATTGCCGTTCTAAAGGAGGGCGACAACGCCATGGCAAAAAGAAATCTGCCCTACCTTAAATTATATGTCCAGGACTTCTTATCCGATGAGAAGCTCAATGAGTGCAGTGCTGAGGCCACTGGCGTATACATCCGGCTCATGTGCATCATGCACAAGAACGAAGAGTACGGCATTGTGCGCCTCAAGTCTAAGGACAAGCACTCCGGCCGCCCGGTGGCCGACCTCGCCCGGAAGCTCGCCAGGCAGATGCCATACGACGCCAAGACCATCGAGCGCGGACTGGATGAGCTGCTTGAAGAGGGCGTTCTCAATCTGGATGGAGATGTGCTTTATCAAAAGCGCATGGTTCATGACGGCAAAGTCAGCGCCGTGCGTTCAGCTGTGAGTAGGCAGCGTTGGAATAAGGATTCTAGAGATTTTGCATCACCGTTTGCAGATGGTTTTGCTTCGAGTTTTGGATATGCAAATGAAGATGCAAACAGAGATACAAACGGTGATGCAAACGGCCAAGCAAAAGGGAATCCAAAGCCGATGCAAAACTGTGACTATGAACATGAGTATATTAATAACCCTGTAAGTTATAGCTCTGAAAATACAGGACTACCTAACGTAAGTAGTACAACTCCGCGCGCGCACGCGCGCGAGGGACAGGCTCCCGCCGGTGGAGACCCCGGGCTCGCAGCTACGTTCGACTTGTACTTCGACAAGATAGACCCTTCGCCTACACCGACGAGCATGGACTTGCTCAAGGGCTACGTTGAGGAGCTGGGTGGCGACGTCGTATGCCACGCAATCAATGAGGCCATAGACCAGGGCGCGCGCTCATGGTCATACATACACGGGATTTTGAAAAACTACTGCGCCGACGGCGTAAAGTCGCTCGATGACGTGGAGCGCCGCGAGGCCAGACACGAGCGCCGGAAGCGGAAGGGAGGTAACGACAATGCTCAGCGAGATATTTCCTCCGGAGGTAGCGGGCCGGATATCGTCTATGCCGTCGATGGAAGAGAAGCCCAAAACACTTGACCTGGCAGCCGTGTACAACGAGCAGCCGGGGGACTTGACCGGGGTGGATTGTCCGGTGTGCCGCAACAAGGGCTACGTTGCCCGGCTTGACGAATGCGGAGGCCTTGTCCTCGCGCCCTGCAAGTGCCAGGTGCAGCGTCGGGCAAGTAAGAGACTCGAGGAAAGCGGCCTTGGCTCACTCGTGGAACGCTGCACGTTTGAGACATATCGCACTCCGGAGGCGTGGCAGCAGGCGGCACTGTCCAGCGCGCGGGCCTTCGCGGCTGATCCGATGAACCCAGCGACGCCCGGTGGAAGCTGCAACTGGTTTTATCTTTGCGGTCCATCCGGGACCGGCAAGACGCACCTGTGCACCGCTGTGTGCGTCGAGCTGATCCGCGCCGGCTGCGATGCCCGGTATATGCTCTGGCGCGAGGATGCGCCGCAGCTCAAGGCCTACGTCAACGGGAATTATGACCGCTATGCCGCGCTTATGGACGAGCTGTTCAACGTTCAGGTGTTGTACATAGACGATTTCCTGAAAGGTCGCATCACCGATGCAGATATAAACCTAGCTTTCGAGCTCATAAACGCCCGGTATAACCGGCGGGAAAAGGCTATCACGATAATTAGCAGCGAGCTGGATTTGGGCACTGTCACTAAACTGGATGAGGCGCTAGGGGGACGGATCTACGAGCGTGCAAGGAACTACAGCTGCCGCACCGGCGGTGAGAATTGGAGGTTTAAGAGACGGTGAAGGAGGTCTTTAGGTTGGCCGCAGCCATGATACTTGTGCTTGTTGCCATCGTTATATTTGCGATTCTGTTCCGGCTTCTCGGCCTTGCCAGCGACGAGCCGCCGGAGATGGAACTACCGGCGCCTGAGTGGGAGAAGGCTGACGTTCTTGATGTGGTGGAGGATGTTACGCCAGAGCTCGAGAGCATAGCCGTATCAGCGGCTCCGACGTTTGACGATGTGCTCATCGAGAAGATAGCGGCCGTTGATTCGGCACTTGCGGAAGTCGCCGGGCGGCTGATTTGGGGAGAGGGAGGCGCGATAACGAATACAGCAAACCGCTTCGCTTCACTCTGGACGGCCATAAACAGGGCTGATGCGTGGGGCGGCACCTTGTACGAGCGTATGACTGAGGAATCCCAATTTCATGGCCTCAGCATGACAGGAGAGGTGCCGGAGCAGTACATCCGCGAGGCTAGGCTGATAATAGCGCTTTGGGAGATGGAGCGCGAGGGATGGACTATTCCAGCTGACAGGTTTCCTGCCGGGCTTCCGGAAAGGTTCCTGTATTTTGAAGGCGACGGGACAGTCAATCATTTCTCTACCAACTTTGGTGGAGGCGAGTATTGGGACGGCGTCGAAAGCAGGTGGGACGCATGAACGAACAGAAAAAGCTGATGTTCATTTTGCTGGCTTTTGTTTCCGTAGTGCTGTTAATCACGGCTTCCAACGCTCTTGGCGTCCGTGCTACATGGGAAAGCGTATACGACTATGGCGAACAGGCACTGTCAGAAGGACGTTATGCCGACGCAGCAGCCATATTCTCGACCATAGAGCAGTTTGGCGACTCAGGTGAACAGCTTACCAAGGCTCAACAGGCTCTGACTTCTGTGAACAAGCAGTACAACAAGGCCATGTACCTTCTCAACACTGGTGACTACCTTGAGGCCTATGAAATCCTGGCAGAGTTCGATGACGAAGCGTGCATTCGCTTGGCCGAGTACTGCGAACGGATGCTGCTGTTAGAGCAGGGAGGCGTGGCCTGATGGCATACAAGACGCCGACTCCGCAGAAACATTCTGATCCGCGCCGGCAGCTACAGGGCGCGGTGGCCAAAGCTCACGGCAGGCGGTTTGAGGAGCGCCTTGACGCCTCGTTCGCCTATTACGCCGACCGCGGCTTCGCCCTGATAGAGAAAACGCCAGAGCCGATGCGGCCCACCAAGAGCTTGGGCAACGGCAAGTTCATCGCTTTCTTCGAGAAGCAGGCCCAGCCGGACTACAAGGGCATCATCAAGGGCGGGCGCATGGTGATATTTGAGGCCAAATTCACGTCCACGGAGCGCTTGGAGCAGTCCCGCGTGAGCCGCGAGCAGTCCGAGTATCTCGACCGCTGCCAGCGGCTTGGCGCCCGCTGTTATGTCCTGGCGGGCTTCCTCACGGGTGAGGTCTACCGCATCCCCTGGCTGGTCTGGTCAGATATGAAAGCGTGCTTCGGACGCAAGTACGTCACCGAGGCAGACCTGCGAGAGTATCACGTGCACACGGCGTGGAACGCCACGCTGATGCTGCTGGACGATTAACGAAAGGAGATTTCCATGAACGAAGCATCCAGATTCGAGATGTACAAGAAAAAGCTCGACAACGTGTGTGAAGAAAACAACCTTGTCTATCGCTTCCGTCGTGATTCGTATCCGATTACGCTCACCATTCGCCCGGCCGGCGATATAGCAGATCAACTTGATATGCTCGCCAATGCCGACGAAGGCGGGTACACCAGCCCAGACGCCGCTATAGTGTTTTCCTACCGGGACGGCGAGCTGACATACAAGACCATTCACACCTTCAGCATAGATGATGCGCTGCTCTCGCGTATAAAGAACCTGTTCAAGAAGCTGCACTTCTGCTGGCTCCAGTATTTCCATCGTGACCTGATGGAGAAGCAGCTGCTGTCGGCATCCACTATGCCAGTCATCGATGAGGACGACTCTTATGACGGTGAGGCTGAGCCCCTGGAATATGCCGAGGAGGACGATGATAACGAAGACGTGGATGGCGGGAACACAGAGACGCCGGAACAGATGAAGCTAGACGACGTACCTCCTGATGACGTGGCCGAGGCCACGCGCATTGTCCGCGCTGAGAACAAAGCCTCAGTGGCCCTGCTGCAACGCCGGATGAATATAGGCTATGCCGAAGCTGCCCAGCTGATAGACGAGCTGGAAGCTCGCGGCGTTATTGGCCCCTTCGCCGGCGCCTCGCCGCGTGAGGTGCTCCCGGGGGATGAACCGGACGATGCCGCAGGACTGGATATCGAGGGATAAATCCCATGGGTAACGTGCTGCGCCATGTCAGGGGAGAGAGCCAGAGAAATATTATGCGGACACTCAATGCTCTTTCCGGAAAGTACTCTCTCTGGGAGCTCTGGCAGGACTGGATAACCATGTCGGCGATATCCATAGCCAATGTGTTCGACGGACCATATCGCAAGGAACGTGAAGAGATGTATTCATCCCGCGCCGCGCGGTATAGTGCGTCGGAGCTAAAGGCGTTCGCAGATATGTTGTTTGAGCTGGTTGCCGACATGGACCGAGACCCGGATCAGGACTTTCTCGGAGAGTTATTCATGTCTCTCGACCTCGGCAACGAGTGGCGCGGGCAGTTTTTCACGCCGTATGATGTATGCCGTATGATGGCGTCAATGAGCATATCCGACGACCTCAACGCAAAAATAGAGTCACAGGGCTGGGTTTCAGTCAATGACCCGGCCTGCGGAGCGGGAGCTCTACTTTTGGCCTTCGCCAATGAGTGTCTGCGCCACGGCATTAATTTTCAGACATCGGTACTGTTCGTCGCTCAGGACGTGGACTTTCTTGCCGGCATGATGTGCTACATACAGATGAGCCTGCTGGGCTGCCCGGGCTATGTAGTCATAGGCAACACTCTCACTGAGCCATCGACCAGCCGGGATGCCCGAGGGCTGCTGCCGGCCGGAGGCGGCAACGTGTGGTATACGCCGATGTACTACAGCCAGATCTGGAGCTGGCGCCGCGCATTCGCCACGGTGCAGCTGCTTATCTCCGTCCCCGCTCAGCCGGATGGTCACAAGCCGGAGTATACGTCCCCGGTTCACGAAGACAAGCACGGGCAGCTAAGCCTGTTTTGACCCAGACCGAGGGTATATCGGCCGCACAAGGAGGAGTTAAATTGACAAACATCACACACATACCGGTGGAGCAGCCGCACCCGCATCCGGATAACCCGCGCAAGGAGCTTGGAGACTTAACCGAGTTGGCCGACAGCATCAGGGCCAACGGCGTCTTCCAAAACCTGACCGTCGTGCCTCGGACTGTGACGGGCGAGATTACCGGGCAGACATGGCAGGACGGTTACACGGTCATCATCGGCCACCGCAACCGGAGTATGGCTGGTTCTTTGCCTGGTTAAGTATATTTTGAGAGAGTTGAGGAAAAAGGACAATGAGTAAAAAGCGACGCTCATACATGACTGTCAGTCCGGACAAGCACATGGAACCATCAGAGCCGGAACCGCACGAGTACGTCAAGATCGGCGACAGGGTGATACGGGCCCCTTATTTTGGCCCGAATCAAGATGGAGTGCAATTATCCGCTGATGTAATTTACATACACCCGGAGGGGCGCTATCACACTGTGCAGTTTGAGAGCGGCTTCCGTGAAAGCTATCTCGGCATTAGAAAATAGACACAAATGGATTGGAGCTAAAAATGCTGATTTCCTCTAAGGCCTACATATGCCCGAGCTGCATAGGGATAGTGCGAGAACACTACATAGCAAGTCAGAACGGGCAGGAGAGGCGAGAAAAGTGTGGAGTGTGTGGCAAAACCACCTATTGCAAGCCCTACTCTCTAAGCTCAAAACCAAGGCAAAAGAAATAGTTAGGAGGTACACAGTGACGCTGCACGAATTATCAGGATGCATCCGTCTCGGCGAGCGGGTGCGGAGGAACAATGAATTACTGGCGTCGCTGTGGGACGCGGCTCATCCCGGTGCGCAGGCGCTCACCGGGATGCCGCACGCTTCGGGGGTGACGGATAGGGTCGGAAGTTTGGCCGTGGAAATTGCCGCGCTTGAAGAACGTAACGAAGCCCTAAACCGTGAGTTGGCTCAAGCTCAGGCTAAGATTGACGATTACATAAAATCCATACCAGACGAGTACCTCCAGCTCGTATTTAGGCTGCGGTTTATTCGCTGCCTATCTTGGGGTGAGGTGGCTGCCATTGTGGGCAAACACACATCAGAAGCCAGCGTGAAGTCAGCTTGTTATCGCTTCCTTGAATCTCGCGGCGAGCTGTAACGCTGTGCAACGCCGTGCTTCTTCGTGTTACTTTATGCAACGAAAGGTTACTCCGTGATTCCCCGTGATGCGTCGTGATGCTTGATGTTTCGACCATCAGCGTGGTATGGTATGCTCGTAAAATCCTAAATCAGCCAAGCGGTTCCCGAACGGGAGCTGCTATTCTTTTGGAAAGGAGGATTTGGCCTGTGCGTTTCTCCTTTGCGCACGGGTATGCGCCGGGCTCGGTGTTCGCCAGCAGCGGGCAACGGCGACGTTTAAAAAAGGAGAATCAACGTGTTTTCAAAAACAGTTTTAAAATTCAAGACTTCGCCAACCATGTACTACGCGATGAGCATTGCGGCATCATGGGCCGGCGTCGGCTCCATGATGAACAGCATCACGCTCACCATGGAAAACGGGCTTATACCGTCTATGATTTGGGGACTGGGTAACTCCGTGGCCTGCATCCTGTTCGGCATCGTCGCTTGCCACCTGCCTACGTTGCGAACCCTGATAAAAACTAAGCTCATGCGATATCTCGTGGGCTTCATGAGCATATTCCAGCTATGGATAAACATGAACGGCATACGAGAGATATTTGGGAACACATTCATTGGCACGATTGGCGGCACCATTATTGTCTACGCAGTCTGTATAGGGTTCATCTTTTTGCTGCTACGCTTTGGAGTTATGCGCAATGTGCTCACCGACAGCGCCTCATGGTATGGTGTCTATGCGCTTATAGCACTGCTTACCATACTTGCTTTCGCCCAGTCCGGAGGAGCATACAACCACATCGAGCTTGGCCTTGAATGGGAAAACCTTCAGGTTGGCATCACAAAGGGGCTGCTTCTGTTGCCGGGGCCATTCACGTATCCCTACTTTTTCGAGTTGCTCGACTACAATGATGCCAACGGTGACCACACACGCAAGGTCAACATACGCCGGCCATTCACATACGGCGGCCTGATGTTTGGCGCCTATATGCTGTTCACTTATGCTCTTGCTTTTGTGAGCTTCAGCCCTACGCTGAACTTCCTCAAGGCTGTTCTTGTGAGCCTCATCGGCATATCCACAATATCGACCTTCATCCTTTCTGAGTACATTATCTTTGGACGCAAGCTTGGCCTCGTCATCGATGGCGTGGCCGTTCTTTTTTGGCCGCTGTTCATTGGCCTTGGTGTTATGGGCGTGTGGACGCTTATGGCAGAGCTGAGAATATACCTGATTGCCGTCCTGCTTGTTGCGGCGCTTATAAAGCGTGCCGCTTCCCGAAGGGGGGTGCGGGCATGACGATAATCAGGAAGCCGCTTGCTGAGCTACACAAGCCAGCCAAGAATGTTCGCCGGCATACCGAGAAGCAGATTCATGAGTACATTCGCTCGCTTGAAATGTTCGGGCAAATTAAGCCCGTGGTCATTGACGAGACCGGTGAGATTATCGCCGGCAATGGCCTGTACGAAGCGCTGCTGGCCATGGGCACCGACAGCTGTGACTGCTACGTGGTCACAGGCCTGAGCAGCAAGCAAAAAAAGAAGCTGATGCTCGCAGATAACAGGGTATACGAGCTGGGCATAACCGACACCGACGTCTTTGACGAGCTCATACGTGAGCTGGACGGAGATGTAGATGTACCAGGCTGGGATGCAGATCTCCTTGAGATGCTCAACGCAAGTGTGGATGATGCGAACGACATGATAGAGAGCTACGGGGTTTATGAACCGGAAGTCGTTGAAACGGTGACACGCCGAGAGCGTTCCGCTGTGGTTGAGCCGCCGCATCACGAACAGGCTGATACCAGCGCGGCGTCGGCCGCGCCGGAGGGTGCGTTCGTGATATGCCCAAAGTGTGGTGAGCGCATATGCCTGTGAGGAAGATAGAGAGCACCATCAACGTGCTTGAAGCGGCGAAGCTGCGCATCCGCAACGTTTTCGCAAACGGCTGCAAGGTCTACCTCAGCTTCTCATCCGGCAAGGACTCACTGTGTATAGCCTCCATCACATATGACCTCATACGGGAAGGCGCGATAAATCCGAAGCAGCTTACGGTGACGTTCATTGACGAAGAAGGTCTTTATCCATCTATGGTCGAAGCGGCCGAGCGCTGGCGGCGCAACTTCATTTCTGTCGGCGTTCCATTCCTCTGGTTTTGCCTCCCGTTCAAGCAGGTTTCGGTAATTGACCACTTGTCATCGTCGGAGAGCTGGATAACCTGGGAGCCCGGAAAAGAAGACGAGTGGATGCGTAGGCCGCCCAAGGGCGCCATCATGTCCAGCCCATATCTTGAGTATCCTGGCCAGATGAACTATCAGACTTTCTGTGCCAAAGCATTTGCTGACGGTATACAGATGATAGGACTTCGCACAGCGGAATCCCTGACACGGCTCCAAGCTGTATCTCGCTCCGATATGAGAGTTCTCAAAGGGCCGTTCTATCCAATATACGACTGGAAAGATTCCGATGTATGGCTCTATATCAAGGAGCGGGGGCTTGAGTTCCCGGACATCTATATGCGCCTCTATGAAGCCGGGGTAAAGAAAAACCAGCTCCGGCTATGTGCGTTTTTCGGTGACTGCGGTACACAAGGCCTGCGGTGGATAGCTGAGACCGACAATGACCTGTGGCAGCGCATCGAGCGCCGTGAGCCGAATGCATACCTTGTACTGCTGTACTGGGACAGCGAAATGTTTCGACGCACTACTCATAAGCGCCGGGAATTAGAAGCCGAGGTAGAGGACAAGGACTACTGCGCGCTGTGCAAGGACATTCTTTTTCTCAACACTGAGAAGTACACAATAGCAGCAGACACAAAGAAGCACCTTTCCAATTGGCGTTCGCTTTTTGTGAAGACATACGGTATAGCCAAGCCTATCCACTATAAGCGCATGTATGAGGGTCTGCTATACGGAGACCCCAAGTCTCGTGTGCTGCGTATCTTATGGACGCAGATATACAACGACTACAACAACGCTGGAAAGGAGGCGAAGAAATGAGCGAAACGGATTTGTTCGCGCCGCTCTCTTCCCTCCAATGGGTAGACAGGGATATGCTGCACGCCAATGACTATAACCCCAACAAGGTCAGCGAGGACAACCTCAAGCTGCTTACCCAGTCCATACTCACAAACGGCTGGACGCTTCCTATTGTAGTTCGTCCAGACTACACCATTATTGATGGATTCCATCGCTGGACTGTGGCCGGGCGTGAGCCATTGCGCACGCAGCTCGGCGGCAAAGTCCCTGTAGTCATAGTAGACCACCACGGGGACGACAGCGCTGACGTCTACGGTACCATAACGCACAACCGCGCGCGAGGCACACATCTGCTAGAGCCGATGAAAGCCATAGTTAAGCGGCTGCTGGACGAAGGTAAGACGGTCAATGAGATAGGCAGGCAACTGGGCATGAAGCCCGAGGAGGTATTCCGCTTGTCAGGATTCACACGCGAGGAATTTCTTGCGCTGATGACCAAAGGGCATGACACCTACAGTCGGGCGGTGGTGTATACACACATATAGCCTGCTGCAGCGCCTGAGCGCCTCGCTGGCAGCCGCTTGACCTTCGACATATGCGTAGACGCGCAACGAGTTGCAACGGCAACTGAGAGCACAGAGGCCGCTGCCAGCGCGAAAAGGTACTGTGACGGGCCCGGGGCATCGCAAGCGGGTTCGCCGACCCCGAAAAACGCTCAGTTACCGGCGCAAAAATTCAGCATTTGACTAAAGTTTTATATAAGTTTGGAGGTAAAAGTTGAGCATGGCGGCAGGAGATGCTTTCGAAATTACATTGATGACCGACGTAAAGGTATCTGAGCTTGCCGCCGTGCTCGGCTTGAGCGCAAATCGCATACACCAGCTGGCAAAAGACGGCATCATCCAGCCGGTCAAGCGTGGCCGGTACCCGCTGGCTGCGAGCGTTCAGGCATATATAGATTTTGTCAGAAAGGGAACAGGTGACGAGGACGATATCAAGCAGGCAAAGCTGCTCAATTCCGCGAACGTTACCTTGAAGCAGGCAAAGGCCGTCATTGCCCAGATGGAGGCCAAGGAGCTCGCCGGCAAGATGCACCGCAGCGAGGACGTGGCGGCGATGACCGAAGACTTGGTGTACTCGATTCGGAATATGCTAAATGCCTTGCCTGGGCGCCTGGCGACAGACGTTGCCGGCACGGACAACCCTGCCGAGGCTGCCGACGTCATACGTCGGGAGATTAACCGCATGCTCCGCGAGCTCGCCAATTACCACTATGACCCTGAGGCATACGCCGCACGCGTAAATGAGCGCCGGCAGTGGGAAGGGTCTCCCCTGGGGGGTGCCGCAGATGTCGGAGATTAAGCGTGAAGAGAGAAAGACAAGCAAGCGCAATGCGGCAAAGCTCAATGCGGCCATCGCCGGTGTGCTGGACAGCATCCGACCACCCGAAGACCTCACGGTCGTAGAATGGGCCGAGAAATACCGCCGCCTTTCTTCCGAGGGCAGCGCGGAGACTGGTCCATGGAGATGTGACCGCACACCATATTTGCGCGAACCGCTGGAGGCATTCACCGACCCGAAGGTTCGGCGCATAGTCCTCGTTTCTTCCTCTCAGATAGGCAAGAGCGAGTTTGAAAACAACATCATCGGCTATATCATCGACGAAGACCCGAGCAGTATACTGTTCATCCACCCAACCAACGTGGACGCCAAGGACTACTCCAAGCTCCGCATCGCGCCGATGATACGCGACAGCCCGACGCTGCGCAAGAAAGTCGCTGCCCCGAAGAGCCGGAGCGGCGATAACACTATCCTGCAAAAATCTTTCCCCGGCGGCATACTCACAATGTGCGGTTCCACGGAAGCACACTCGCTCGCGTCCAAGCCAATCCGGTATGTTATCGGAGACGAACGTGACCGCTGGGCTAAATCGGCCGGCAACGAGGGCGACCCGTGGCGCCTGGCCATGGCTCGCCAAATCACGTTCTACAACGCGAAGGCCATTGAGGTTTCTACTCCCACCATAAAGGGCGCGAGCCCCATAGAGGACAGCTTCTATGAGGGGACAATGGAGCGCTGGTGCATACAGTGTCCGCACTGTGGCGAGTATCACGACATCAAGTTCGCGGATATACGCTACAGCAGTGAGGAGACTGTAATACACAACAAGGTTCAGTACAAAGTAACTGACATCTGGTATGTCTGCCCTGGCTGCGCGTGCGTGTCTACAGAGCGGGAGATAAAGAAGCAGCCTGCAAAATGGGTGGCCGAGAATCCAGATGCCTACGAGCGAGGCGTACGCTCTTTCTGGCTCAATTCCTTCGTATCTCCCTGGGCGTCCTGGGAGTCAACTATACTTGAATTCCTATACGCAAAGGACAGCTCGGCAAAGCTGCAGGTCGTATACAATACCCGCTTCGGCGAGCTGTGGGAAGACCGCGGCGACCTTGAGAGTGAAGAAAGCCTGCTGGCCCGCCGCGAGGAATATCCCGCCGAACTGCCGGATGGTGTCCTCGTCCTCACCTGCGGCGTTGACACCCAAGATGACCGCCTTGAGTTTGAGGTTGTCGGACACGGACATTTCGGAGAGACGTGGGGTATCAAAAAGGGTATCATCATGGGCCGCCCGGATGACCCAAATGTGTGGGCGGCACTCGATGACGTGCTGGAGCACATCTATATATTTGCCGACGGAATTGGTCTGCGTATCAGTATGACCTTCGTTGATGAGGGTGGTCACTTCACGCAGGAAGTTCGCCAGGCCTGCCGCGAGCGCATAGGGAAAAAGGTTTTTGCCATAAAGGGCATGGATGGAGCAGACAGGCCCTTTACCGGGCCACCCAAACAGCAGAAGATAGTCATGAGGAAAATAATAATCGGCTACTGCTGGGTGTATCATCTCGGCGTCGATGCGGGGAAGCAGATTATCATGGATAACATCAAAGTAAAAACACCGGGTCCGCGTTACTGCCACTTTCCGCGGCGTGATGATTATGGACCAGCGTATTTTGCCGGGCTCATGTCCGAGCGGCTTGAATACGACCCGAAAAAGAAAAACCCATGGGTATGGAAAAAGATTCCCGGTCACGAGCGAAACGAAGCCCTTGACTGCCGCAACTATGCTATGGCGGCGTTCCGGGTGTTGCCCGCAGATTTGGACGCTATCGACGCCCGGCTTAAAGCGTCGCGAGGTCAGGCCCCGCGCCAGAGCGCACCGGCGACAGTTACAAAAAGGCCCGCTGCGCAGACACGACGCGGTGCGGCCCTTAATAAATACTACGATGACTGGTGAGGTGATTTATTTGGCAACCAGAGAAGTGCTCATCGAGCGGCGTAAATACTACTCTCAGATGTACGAGAAGCTCCAGGGTGCCATACTCAAGCTGCTCGACGGCGGTGTGAAGTCCTATAGCATTGACAATCGTCAGCTCACCAGGTACGACATTCCCCAGCTCGAGGACGAGCTTGAGAGCATCGAAAAAAAACTTGATGAGCTGGATGCCCTTATAGAAGGACGCCGACCGCGAGCAGCGTTCGGCGTTGTGATAAGGGATTGGTAATATGGGTATAGGTCCCACTGGGGCTTTTACCGCAGGGCGGCAGTTTCTTTTAACTCTTCCTTAGCTGCCGTCCTGCTCTTTTATAGGAGGTGAGCAAGATTTATCACGATAAGCGCACGGGACTATATTTGCCCGAATCGGTGCCGCAGGTTCGCGGCTACAGCGACGCCGGGGCCAGCGTGACGCGGAGGGCGCTCAAGGGCTTCAACGCCCGCAGCAGCTCGCCGCGCGAGGACATAGATTGGAACAACTACACACTACGCCAAAGAGGGCGTATGCTCTATATGTCCTCTCCTCTTGCCACCTCCGCAGTCAATACTAACCGAACAAAGGTTGTCGGCGTGGGCCTGACACTCAAGAGCAGTATCAACCGTGAGTTGCTGGGGATGTCGCCTGAAGCCGCGAAGGAGTGGGAAAAGCGGGCTGAATCTGAGTTTGCGCTGTGGGCCGACAACAAGTACAGCTGTGACGCCACCGGAATGAACACCTTCGCCGGTATGCAGCAGCTTGCTCTTGTGTCATGGCTCCAGAGCGGTGACGTGTTCGCCGTAATAAAGCGGAGACCGAAGGAGCGCCAGCGCCCGTATACCTTGCGGCTGCACCTTGTAGAAGCTGACCGTGTACGCACACCCAATGAATACGGGGGCGTCACTATTGGCCCAATGAGTGAGGGGGAAAATACGGACAACGGCAACCGAATTTTCGACGGCGTTGAAGTAGATGATGATGGACTGGCAGTCGCGTACTACGTTCACAACACTTATCCGTGGCAGATAACATCTGAACCGGCAAAGTGGCAGCGAGTGGAGGCTGTCGGCAGCAGAACCGGCTTGCCGAATATCCTTCACATCATGTCCAGCGAGCGACCGGACCAGTACCGTGGCGTCACGTACCTTGCCCAGGTGATTGAACCTCTGCTACAGCTTCGTCGATACACTGAGGCGTCATTGACAGCTGCTATCATACAGAGTTTCTTTACCGCTTGGATTACCACAAAAACAGACCCTACACAGATACCGGTCAACGAGGTAGGCGGCGGCAACATAGCCGGTATCCCGGTACAGAATCCGCTTGACAACGACATATCCCGTGGGCAGCGTGAGTACGAGATGGGCCCGGGCACTGTTTTTCATCTCGACGAAGGCGAAAACGTAAACTTTGGAAGTCCTAACATTCCGACGGCTTCATTTGACGCATTTGTCAGAGTTTTTTGCCAGCAGATAGGCGCCGCGCTCGGGCTGCCGTATGAAGTCCTACTGAAAACATATAACTCCTCCTACTCTGCCAGCCGCGCGGCGCTGCTGGAAGCGTGGGAGGAATTTCGTATGCGCCGGGCATGGTTTGTCACGGACTTTTGCCAGCCGGCATATGAGATTTGGCTTTCGGAAGCCGTCGCTCTCGGGCGCATAAACGCTCCTGGATTTTTTGCGGACCCGCTTATCCGGGCGGCGTGGTGCGGCGCTCGCTGGATTGGCCCCGTTCAAGGCCAGCTCGACCCGCTTAAAGAGGCGAATGCGGCCGTCACGCTCACAGAGCACGGCTTCAAGACACACGAGCAGGTTACGCGCGAGATGGGCGGCGGCGACTGGGCAGCCAATGTTGAACAGCTTGCCGACGAGAATAGGAAACTCTCGGAGGCGCGCAGCACACCAGCTGCTATTGCTGAGACAGTACCCAGTGCGGAAGGAGGAAACGAATGAAAGCCACAAACATACGCAAACCGGCATACTGTATGGCCACTACCGACGGCCAGAGCGCCGAGATTACGATGTACGGCGATATATACGAACAGCGGCCAACGGATTGGTATGGAAATCCTGTTGAGGGCCAGTTCGTGTTGATGGACGAATTCCTTGACGACCTCAAGTCTCTTGAGGGCTGCAAGGACATCACCATCCGGATGAACAGCTATGGCGGCGACGCTGGCGTGTCAAATACCATACACAACCGCTTGCGTGAGCTGGCCCGAAACGGTACGCAGCTTACATGCATTGTGGATGGAGTGGCCATGTCCGGAGGTTCCCTGATTATGTGCGCCTGCGATACCGTGAAGGTCAACCCGTCCAGCCTTATCATGATCCACAAATGCTGGGGCTTTTTCTGGGGCGGTTACAATGCCGACGAACTCCGCGAGGCGGCCGAACAGTATGATGCCTGGGATAAAGCCCAAGTCGCTATCTATAAGCGAAAAACCGGCCTGACCGAAACCATCCTGTCCCATATGATGGCCGATACTACTTATATGACAGGCCGCGAGGCGGTGGAAAAAGGCTTCGCAGACGAACTCATAGAGGATGCCGAGCCTGTGACCGTCGCAGCCAGCGCCGACGGGCGCAGTTTGTACGTACGCGGCCGGACTATCCACCTTGCGCCGGGGATGTTTGCCCCGGACAGCATACCTACAGTCACTCCCGAGGCCTCGGCCCCGGTTAAGACAAATATACAGCCGGCTACGTCCGGTGGACGAAATGGAGGAAATACCATGGCAAAAACTTTGGAGCAACTCAGGGCTGAGAACCCGGAGCTGGCCGAACAGATTATGGCCGAGGCCAGAGCTGCCGTGTCCGCTGACGCCGGCACCCAGGCTTCCCAGGCCGCAGCTGCCGAGCGTCAGCGCCTTGCAGACATCGATGCAGTTGCGGGAGTTTTTGACGCCGAGCTTGTGCACGAAGCCAAGTACGGCGACGCACCCTGCACGGCACAGGAACTGGCCTATCGCGCAGCCGTTAAGGCTGCGGCTCAGGGTCAGAGCTTTCTCGTCGGGCTGATGGCCGATGCCGTAGATAGCGGTGCGAACGGTGTGGGAGCCGTGCCGCCGCCCAGCGACAAGGGGAGCAAAGCTCAAACCCCTGAACAGCGCATGGCTGAAGCCAGGCACGAAGTTAAAGCCCTGCTCGGCAGGAAGGAGGCATAACACATGGTCAATCTACACAGGCACGTCGGTGATATGGAGTTTGACGGCCTTATAACCGACATCTATCCCCACGCTCGAGTCGGCGGCGGGGTTATCCGCAAGTCCAGCGGTGCAGAGCCCGTTACCTATAAGCGCGGTACGTTGCTCGCGGTGAGCAGCGGCACTGCCGGAGACGGCGCTCTTGTCATTATGGGCAGTGCAGCGGGAGCAGACGAGACGCTTGCGCCCTACGGCATACTCTGTGACGATATTGAGGTCGGCACCGACGCGGACGAAAAAGTCTCGGTATATGTATCCGGTTGTTTTGACCCGGACAAGCTCATCGTAGCAGATGAGTATGAACTGACGGCAACCGACATAGACAATCTCCGTATCCGCAACATAGCCCTCAAGGCCGCTGCGGATGCGAACTGAGAAGGAGGCAGGTATATGGCCACCCTGAATTTTTTTGATATTTATGTGCTGATAGCGCTGACGGAGGAAATAGTGCCGCCCGCGTCGTTTTTCCGTGACCGCTATTTCACAACCGGCGCGGGTGACATCTTTGCGGCTGACAAGGTGCTGACGGAGTACCGTAAGGGCGACAGGAAAATGGCGGCATTCGTGAGTTCTCGCGCCAACGACATTCCGATAGAGCGCAGGGGCTACGAAATACATGAATACCAGCCCGCTTTCATCGCCCCGAGCCGTCCGCTCACGATCGATGACCTCAAAAAGCGTGGCTTTGGAGAAGCGCTGTATCCCGGCATGGATAAGGCGCAGCGCGCAGCTCGCATTCAGCTAGATGACCTTACCGACATGGAAAGGCGCATAGCTCGCCGCGAAGAGTGGATGTGCGCCCAGACAATGATAAATAACGCCTGCACCATGCAGTCTTACATAGACGACAAGACTGAGGGCGAGACGCTCTATGTGCAGTTCTATGACGAGACCAGCGAGCACACTTACACTGTAGCGAACACCTGGAATAGCGCCGACGGTGACTTCTTTGGCGATGTCAAATCTATGTGCCGGCTGCTCTCCCGTCGCGGCCTTCCTGCCGCTGACCTGATTCTTGGCTCTGACGTTGCCGATGCCGTACTCGATATGGAAAAGGTACAGCGTCTTCTCGACAAGAACTCCGGAATAATAACCGGCGAAATCAACCAGCAGCTCAGCCCGTATGACGGCGTCGTTTACATGGGTTACATCAACTTCGGAGGACACCGGCTGAATCTCATATCGGTCGATGAGACCTATGTGGACGATAACAACAAGGAGCAGAGCTACTTCCCGGCAACATCTGCGATGGTCACGGCTCCCGGTTGCGGCCATCTCATGTATGGCCAGATAAGTCAGATGGACTACGGCAGCACCGACTTTACCGACCACGCCGGAAGACGTGTGCCGTGGTTTACTGCGGATCAGCCCAATAACATCCGCAAGCTGCGTCTCGGCGCCCGTCCGCTCGCTGCTCCTCACACCTACTGCCCGTACATCTACGCGGCCAACGTGGTGGCGTGATATGGCGAGAGTACGGATAATCAGTGGCGCCTACGGTTATAGGCCGCCCGGCTCGAAGCACCCAGTAACCAAACGTATAGGCGACATCGTGACTGTAAGCGATGACGAGGCCATTCGGCTCATAACGTTGAAGGTTGCCGAACTTGTTGACGCGCAATCGCCTGTGTCGCCCCTTAGTGCGCTCCCTGAGGAGGCCGACAAGAGCTACCAGAGTGTAGATACGGAGTCGGACAAAATCCCACCAGAGGGCGACGAGGGCGCTGCCGCAGATGAGGCAACAACCGGGCATCTGGATGCAGAGCAGCTCATGGAGCTTACAAAGGCCGAGCTTCTGAAGCTCGCGGAAGAAATGGACGTTGATGTGTCCAGCTCGGATAACAAGGCCGAAATCGTTGCGGCTATCACGCAGACAGAGGTCATGACAGGGGATGCCCCGCCTGACCTCAGCGCGGAGGCGCCGGTGGTATGAGTTTCAAGGACATGGTTGAGAGTGATATTCACTCTGTATTTCTCAACACTGAGGAGTTTGCCGACCTACGAACAATTGACTACGACGGTGTGATGTACATTGATATCCCCGTGGTCATGCGCGGCATCAAGACCCAGGACAGGTCACCGCGCGAAGAAGACCATGCCCAGGGACTTTATCAGGCGACAACGGTTCTGCACTGCGCACTGTCCGACCTTGACGGACACCAACCCGAGAAAGGGCAGCGCATCAAAGTCAATAACACAGAAGGCGGCGGGGGCTTCTTTCAGGAGTTCTATGTCGCCTCTTCTATTTGTGAAATGGGCATGCTCCAGTTGGAACTTGAGGAAATAGACGAATGAGCTATATCAAAATTGAGGACGTAGGCGGGCAAAGTCTGGACAGAATCAACAAGCTCCTCGCCGGCATCCCCGGCGGCGCCATAAAGGCGGCGTCAAGCGCTCTGAAAAGAGCCGGTGACACGGCAAAGACGCAGGCTGGACGCTTCGCGTCTGCTGAGTACACCATTAACAAGGGCGAATTTATGCGCAATACCACGATCAAGACCAAGACCAGCGCCACCACGGCCGGTGTGGCTTCGATGAGTATATCGTATGCCGGAAATGTTCTTCCGCTGCTCACGTTCAATACCAGTTATGCAAGGGACGGCTCAGTCCGCACCCAAGTCAAGCGTAACGGCGGCGCGCAGCTGCTTGAGCATGTCTTTGTTGCAAAAATCAGTGGCCACACCGGCACTTATGAGCGCATCGGTCGGGAGAGGTTTCCCCTGGAGCAGAAGTTCGGTCCCAGTACAGGCCACATGATGCGCAACGAGAATGTTATCGAGCAGATGGATGAAACCGTGCGTGAAACTTTCGAGCGACGCGCCGAGCATGAGATCCTGCGCGTTCTCAACGGATGGGGTGGTCGAGGATGACCAAAGTTGAACTTCTCCGTCAACTAAAACAGTTTACCGAAGACGCTGTCGGAGAACTACTGCTGCCCGTACGTATGCAGAAGGCTGACGCTGAGCAGCCCGCGCCACGCCCAGCGACCGTGTACCTTATGCGTCTGCCGGACAGCACAGCCGCGGCAAAGAAAGCGCCGTACATCATCCATCAAGCCATAACCGGCTCGGACAGCCAGGCTGAAGGGCAGCGCATAAAGTGCGTTACGGCTGTCCGAAGCATCTTCTGCGTCTATTCCGATGACGAGCAGGCCGGGGGTATGCTGCTGCTGGACTTGATGGAGCGCGTCCGAATAGCCCTACTGCGTCAGGTCGTTATCGGCTGCCAGTTCGAGCTTGATTTGCAGAACAGTTTTGAACAGCTCATATATCCAGATGATACAGCACCATATTATGCCGGCGAGATGATGAGCAACTGGAAGATGCCGGCGGTAGAAAGGGAGGTGGCCAAATGGCTACGGTAAAAAAGAACAGCGTGAAGCCCGACGGCAAGGCCGCCGGGTTTTGCATGTATATAGGTCCGAGCATCCGCGGCGTGATACAGTGCGGCGCGATGTTCCGCGGCACGAAGGCGCAGTTCCGCGAGCGGCTTGCGCCGGCTATCGAGAAACATCCCCTCATTGGTAAGATGATAGTTTCCGACACTATGCTGCCCGCTGCTCGCATCAAAGTCAAAACTCCCGGGAACCGGCTGTACGCGCTTTACAATCGGCTGGCTTCCGGGAAGGAGTAAGGAGGGAAACAGATGCCCGAACATGGAATATATGTGCGCCAGCAGGCAACAAGCGTGAGTACGCCGGTCGTAGCGGATAGCGGCGTTCCTTTCGTTGTCGGTCTTGCTCCCGTACAGTCTGCTGAGTCTCCGGTTCAGGCCGGCAAGCCTGTACTGTGCACGAGCTGGGCCGAGGCCGTTGAAAAGCTCGGTTACTCCGACAACTGGGAGACTTACACTCTCTGCGAGATGATGTATAGCCACTTCCAGCTCTTCGGCTGTCAGCCCGTTATTCTCTACAACGTGCTCGACCCCGCCGACAGCGATATGCGAACCGATGTCGCGGCGGCAGATATGGCGGTCACTGACCATCAGGTGAAGCTCCCCATTGAAGCCATCAATGATGACGGACTCACCGTGAAGGCTGCAGGCGGCGAGGGAGAAGCTCTCATTAAGGGAACGGACTATGACTGCTACTATGATGATGGCGAGCTGGTCGTGGAACTGCTCGAGGACGGAGCGGCATACGAGGCGTCCCAGGTCAACATCGCATACAGCAAGGTAACGCCCGAAGCTGTGACCACCACTGACATATCTATGGCGTTTGAAGCCATTGACCTGTGCATGTCCTCTGTCGGCGTCATCCCCGACCTTCTTCTGGCTCCGGGCTACTCTGGGGACCCCGTTGTTGCCGCGGTTATGACCACAAAGGCCGGAAATATCAACAGCATGATGCACGCCAAGGCAGTCATAGACATCGACTGCACCAGCTCCGGCGCGACGACGTACACCGACGCCGTTGCGGCAAAGGGCGCCAATAACTTCGTAGACCCGGACCAGATTGTTTGCTGGCCCATGCTCGGACTGGGAGATTATAAGTACCATATGAGCGTGCAGCAGGCCGGGCTTATGGCTCAGGTTGATACCGAAAACAGCGGTGTGCCTTATGAGTCCCCGTCCAACAAGGGCCTCCAGTGCGACCGCTTGATTCTGGCCGACGGCAGCGAGGTGCTGCTCACGAAAGCTCAGGCTGACGTGCTCAACGCCAATGGCATATGTACAGCAATGAACTTCATCAACGGCTGGGTCGCATGGGGCAACTACACGGCGTGCTACCCCGGAAACACAGACGTGAAGGACTACTTCATCCCGGTGAGCCGCATGTTCGGCTGGGTCGGCAATACGCTTATCAGGACGTTCTGGGTTAAGCTGGACAATCCTATGAACACTGTGCTGCGTGACTCTATACTCAGCTCGGCGAACATCTGGCTTAACGGCCTTACGGGTATGGGCTATCTCCTGGGAGGCCGCGTCGAGATGCTGACATCCGAAAACCCGGTTACTGACCTTATGGCCGGTATTATGAGGCTGCACGTCTATCTTACCCCGCCCAGCCCGGCGCAGGAGATAGATTTTATCCTCGAGTACGACGTCAACTACGTCACCGAGGCCTTTGCAGAGTGAGGAGGTGTAGTAGATGTTTGATGCTACGAACATAAACTGGGCGCTCTACGAGGACGGAACGGAGTTCCGCGGTATGCCGCAGGCTACGCTTCCGAATATCTCTTACATAACGCAGACCCTCACCGGCGCCGGAATCGCCGGCAACGTCGACACAGCCGTCATCGGCCATATTGAGTCCATGCGCCTGACACTCAATTTCCCTACGGTGACCAAGCAGAGTATCGTCCTTGCCGAGCCCCGCAGGCACAATATAGACCTCCGAGCTGCCGTGCAGGATGAAGACACTGTGAACGGCGTAATCGTCGTTCGCGCGGTGAAAAACATCATGGTTGTTGAGCCGGTCGCCCACAATCCCGGCAACATAGCGCCGGCGGCAAGGAGCGACGGCTCTGGTGAGTATTCTGTGCTCTCCTGGGCTATGTATATCGACGATGAACAGACGCTCGATATAGACCCGCTGAATATGAGGTTCTTTGTCAACGGTGTTGACTACCTGGCTTCAGTGCGCAAAGCCTTGGGTAAACAGTAATAACGGCAGGCTCGGGTTGCCCCGGGCCTGAACTTTTAAAAGGAGGAGTTATACATGAGCGAGCAGAAAAATATGAGCGCTGACGAGGCAATGGACACTCTCGAGAACGCTGACATTTCCCCGAGCGACAATGACGTGGTGGATATATCAGGCATCTACGTCCACACGTTCAAAAAGCCGTTTGCCTGTCAGGGTAAGACATATGAAAAACTGACCTTCGATTTCGGGAGCCTGACTCTCAACGACAGCCTGGCTGTAGAGGATGAGCTAAATGTGCTCGGCAAGGGCGCGCTTCTGCCTGAGTGGAACAGTCAGTACCTTGTGAGGATTGCGGCTAAGGCCTGCACCGACAAAATTGGCAGTGATGTGCTCATGGCGCTGCCCATTTCCGAGGGCCGTCGAATACTCACCCGCACCAGAAATTTTATCAGGAGCTAGGCGTCTGGCTGGGTGACGGCGGCAAGTGGGTGCGCGCACAGTGCCTTACACTGTCGCGCGCAAACAACACACCGGTATTTTACTGGCTGTCGCTGCCCGTCGGCTCGCTCCAGCATTGGATTGCCGCGCATAACGCGCTAGAGGCTGAATTGAGCAAGGAGCGTGATGAAGCCAGGCGCAAGGCAGAAGCAAGGCGTAAGGTACGCGGAAAACGATAGAGAGGGGAGGGGACTGTAATTGCCTAGCCGCAAAGAATATGAGATGCTATTTCAGCTCAATGCGGAGCTGGGAAAGAGCTTTAACGGCACTTTCAACAAGGCCCAGCAAGAGCTGCTTGAGATGCAGAAGGAGATACAGTCCCTCTCGAAGACTCAGTCGGACATATCCGCATACCAGAAGCAGCAGACGGCGGTAAATAATACGGCGAACAAGCTCGCTTCCCTTCGGAAGGAATATGCCAACATCCAGCGAGAGATAAGTGAGACGGAAGGATTTTCTTCAAGTCTCGAAAATCGGCTTATCTCCAAGCAGCGTCAGATAGAGCGCACTGAGCAATCTCTTGAAAAGTACAAAAACCAGCTCAATGAAACAGGCAAGGCACTTGAGGATGCCGGCGTTGACACGTCACAGCTTGAATCCGAAAGTGCCCGTCTTGCTTCTGAAATTGAGGATGTAAAGCGCCAACAGGACGAAGCTGCTGATGCGGCGCAGAATTTTGGCAATAAGGGTTCACAGGCCGTAATCTCCGTTGGCGAAGCCCTCGCGGCCGCGGGCATAGGCGTAGCCCTGAAAGAAATAGCCGGGTTTTTTGTGGACTGCGCAGAAGCGTCCATAGATTTCGAGTCCGCTATGACCGGCGTGGCAAAAACGACGGACCTGTCGGACGAAGAATTTGCAGCCATATCCTCGGATATCAAAGAGATGTCTACGGAGATGCCGGCAGCCGCTGAAGAAATCGCAGGTGTTGCCGAAGCCGCCGGACAGCTCGGTATCGCAAAGCAAGACCTCCTTGACTTCTCAGAGGTCATGATAGACCTCGGCGAAAGCACAAACCTCACTTCCGATGAAGCGGCTTCATCTCTGGCCAAATTTGCGAACATAACTGGCATGGCGGCTGACAGCTACAGCCGTTTGGGCGCCACTATCGTTGACCTCGGCAACAACTTCGCTACGACTGAAGCCGACATAGTCGCAATGGGCACGCGGCTTGCATCTTCCGGCTCTATCATAGGCCTGAGCGAAGCCGAGATAATGGGCGTGGCTACTGCGCTTTCGTCCGTCGGCATAGAAGCCGAAGCCGGCGGCAGTGCCATATCCACGCTGCTCAAAAACTTTGAGACCATGGTTCAGACCGGCTCGCCAAAGCTGGCTGCTTTCGCCGAGGTCGCGGGCATGAGCGCTAACGAGTTTGCGCAGGCATGGGGCGAGAACGCTATAGGCGCCCTGTCCATGTTTATTGATGGTCTCGGCCGCGTAGACCAGAACGGCGGCAGTGCTGTTGCCGTGCTCGATGAGCTGGGCATCAAGGAGATTCGTCTCAGCAATGCTGTTCTGGCGCTGGCATCTTCAAACGGAATACTCAATGACGCCGTAACTACGGCCAATAATGCCTGGGAAGAAAATACGGCTCTCACCGCCGAGGCAGAAAAGCGCTACGCTACTACGGAAAGCCAGCTGCAGATGATGCAGAATGCATATCACAATCTGCAGGGCGCCATAGGCGACGCATATACTCCGGTCGTGCGGGCGGCAGCCGGCGCGATGACTGACTTGCTGAGCGGCTTAGCAGAGTTCGCGGATGAAAATCCAGCCATTGTTGCCGGGCTTACATCATTCGTCGGCGTTGTCGGACTGGCCACGGCTGGCGTCACTGCATACGCTGTGGCGATTAAGGCAGCTACAGCGGCAAAAGCTCTTTTCGCAGCGGCATCCATTACGGCACTTGGGCCCATTGCAGCTATTACAGCCGGCGTAGGCGCTTTGGTCGGCGTAATCGCTGCTGTGGCGACTGCGGCGAAGAATGACGCCGTGCCCTCGGTCAAAGAGCTAACCGAAGCTACTGAGGACATGCAGGAGGTCATGGACGAGGCGCAGGCCACGTTCAACGATACGGCTTCGTCCACCATGGCCGCAGCTAATATTGCCGACCAGTACATCACCAAGCTCGAGGAAATGGAAGCTGCCGGCATGCGTACAGATGCGGAGCATCGGCAGTACCACAATACGCTGACACTGCTCTGCCAGGTCGTACCCGAGCTTGCGAATTACATAGACCTTGAGACAGACACCATTGAGGGAGGTACGGCGGCACTCAGGGCGAACACGGAAGCGTGGCGTGAGAACGCCATGCAGCAGGCCTATCAGGAGCAGCTGAATACCCTGTATGGCCAGTATTCCGCAGTGCTCATTGAGGCCGAGGAAAACAGTCTCGGTTATACAAAGGCCCAGCTTGCGCTCGAGGCCGCTGAGCAGAAAAAGGCAGACGCCATAGAGCGCATGAATGAGCTCTGGCAGGCCGCGTCTGACGAAGCGCAGCGTGTAGCTCGGGAGACCGGCGGCGTGGCAGATGCGTCGTTCTATCTGTCTCAAGAATATTACGAGCTTGAGCAGGCTATTTCCGACGCAGACAAAGAAATCAACACGTCCCGCGATACCATGGACGCTTACCAGAAGGCCATGGATAAGGACGCGGAAGCTGTCGCCGCTGCGGAGGCAGAGATATCAAGCGCCGAAGAAGCTGTTGCCAGCTTGACTGGCGCACTTGACGCGAGCGCTGGCGCCATGACTGAGGATGCTCAGCAGCTGCAGTCTGAACTGTCCTCGGTTAACGAGCAAGTCCAGTCCTTGGCTGAGGCGTATGCTGCCGCCTATGATTCGGCAGCTGAGAGCATCGGCGGGCAATATCAGCTTTGGGAGCAGGCGGCATCTGTAACAGCGACAAGCGCCTCAACCATCAACAGCGCACTGGCAAGTCAGACCGAATACTGGCAGAACTATAACGCCAATCTACAGGCGCTCACAGAGCGAAGCAGCGGCATAGCTGGACTGAGCGAGATGATAGCATCTTTTGCCGACGGTAGTGCTGAGAGCGTAAATGCTATAGCCGGAATGGCGAGTGCGAGCGACGCCGACCTTGCTACGATGGTCGAAAACTGGCAGGCGCTTCAGGAAGCGCAGCAGGAAGCTGCCGGCGGCGTGGCTGACCTCACGACTGGTTTTACCACGGCCATGGATGAGCTTCAGACCGAACTCGCGGCCGACATTGAAGCTATGGACCTCAGCACGGAGGCACAGGAGAGCGGCAAGGCCACAATACAGGGTTTTATCTCTGGCGCCAGTTCTATGTTGCCTGATGTTCAGGCGGCGTATGCCAGGCTTGCCTCGGCTGCGGTTGCCGCGCTTGGCTCTGGCGGTACTGGTGGCGCCGGCACAGACGACGTCCCACACTATGCGTCAGGTACGCAGAGTGCTGCGCCTGGCTTCGCCGTTGTTGGTGAAGATGGCCCTGAGGTCGTCTATATGCGCGGCGGCGAGCGGGTGCTCAACGCCCAACAGACAGCCGCCCTACAGGCGCAGAGTGCCATCCCGGCAGCGCTGCCCGGTGACAGCGGAGGATACATCATCTACTTTTCGCCAGAGTATCATCTGTCCGGGGCGTCAAATATCGCTGACATACAGGCCATATTGGCCGAACACGACGAAGGACTTATGTCCCAGCTTGAGACGCTCATAACGCGCCTTGAGGCTGAGAGAGCAAGGAGGTCATACGCTTGAGCACGTACACGACCGTACAGGGCGATATGTGGGACAGTGTTTCCTACAAAGTATTCGGCGACGTGGCCTATACCGACAAAATCATGAATCTCAATCACAAATACCGAAACATATATATCTTTCCGGCCGGTATTACGCTCACGCTGCCGGAGCCGGAGGATAAGGCGGTCAGCACGCTGCCGCCGTGGAAACAGGTGAGCAGTGTATGAGCCGCCGAGATATAGCAAGACGAGCGGCGGTTGAAGTATCGTTTGCGGGTGTAGATATCACACGCTCCATTAGGCCATACCTCCTGTCACTGACCTATACCGACAATGAAGAGGACGAAACCGACGACCTCCAAATCAAGCTGCAAGACCGCGAAGCCATTTGGACGGAATCATGGCTCGATGAGCTTATAAAGGCAACTGCGGCGTCTCGGATGAAGATTGACGCCGTAATTGCCACCCGCAACTGGAATGGCGACGGCGGTGACGTTGTTTTGCCGTGCGGGTTGTTTGAACTTGACTCTGTAAGCGCTGAGGGGCCGCCAAACACTGTGACCATAAAGGCCACGGCTCTTCCATTTTCGGCCTCCATTCGGCAGACAAAGAAAAACCGCGTTTGGGAGGCCTACTATCTTTCTGGCATAGCGAATCAGATGTGCAGCGAAGCCGGAATGACGTGTATGTACCTCTCAGCCGATGATCCGTACTTCGAGCGTGAGGAACAGGTCAAAACCAGCGACATAGCGTTCCTGAGTGAACTCTGCCATAATTCCGGAATCAGCCTCAAGGTCACGAACAACATAGTCGTGCTGTTCGACCAGCGCGACTATGAGAGCCGCCCTGAGGTCATGACAATAACTCGCGGTGATGGCAGCTATACGCGGCACAGCATAGGCACAAGCGCTGCCGAGACACAGTATGCATCGTGCCGAGTGAGCTATGTTGACCCGCGAAACGGTCAATGCATAGAGGGCATCGCCAAGACCGAGGACTATAACGACGACGCCACCGATAACCAGCAGCTCGAAATTTCTGCACGCGTGGCCAGCGTGGCCGAAGCAGAGCAGCTTGCCGAAAAACTGCTGCGTCTGCACAACAAGTTTTCACGGACGTGTTCCTTTACGCTTCCGGGGAGCCCGGGATTGGTCGCGGGCGTGACCGTGCGCTTGGCGCGTTGGGGCGACTGGAGCGGAAAGTATATTATCAAGCAGGCCACGCACTCCGTATCCGGCAGCGGAGGCTATACCACACAGATAAATCTACGCCGGGTGTTGGAGGGATATTGATGGCAAACGCGCCTCTTGAGAATATCGTGCGTGAAGGAACCGTAACGGCGGTCGACGCGGATACTCGCCGGGCGCGCGTCAAGTTCCAAGACCTCAATATTATTTCAGACTGGCTGCCTGTGCTGTCTACACCGCCATTCATTCCAGATTATGAGGGCGAACAGCGCACAGAGTACGAGTCCGGCGGTAGCGGAGAAGCGGCTTTCGCGAGTCACAAACACGACCTTATCATCAAGCCGTGGTTGCCCAGCGTCAACGACACGGTGCTGGTTGTGTATCTTCCGCTGCGTAGTGCTGACGGATTCATACTGGGGAGGATAGACCCATGGTAATAGGTTGTATAGGCGCTGTGCCTTTCTACGTATCCTCCGAGGCTGTGAAGACCTTCGAGACGTTCCAGCTGTCCAGCTCTGCGAGATATGCCACACACCAGCTCGCCTACGGCAACACGCTGCTCGAGTTCACCGGCACAGACCCCTCCCAGGTGCAGATAGAGATACTTCTTTCTGCGTATCTCGGCGTGAGCCCGGCGGCAGAGTATCGTCAGCTTGAGACATACGAGCTCAATGGTATTGCCGTCCCTGTCGTTATGGGCGATTACGCCTACGGCCGCTGGCGGTGGGTTATAACTGGCCTGACCTACAGGCCGGAACACTACGACAAGTATGGCAACGTTACCAGCGCCAAGGTGAGCGTGACGCTGAAAGAATACATGTGAGGTGATGACATGAACTACACAGTAAAGGTCACTGACCTGAGCCGCATCACCTTCAATGACACAGATACAGTTCACTCCATTCTGCAGAACGTAGCTATAATAATCGCCACACGACAGGGCACGGTGCCGTTGTATCGTGAATTTGGAATGTCTCACGACTTCCTTGACAGGCCCATAAATGCGGTAAGGACGATGATGTATGCAGAGATACGCGAGGCCGTGGAGCGCTTTGAACCGAGAGTGCGTGTCACAGGCGTGCATTACGATGACATGGGCACAATTGAGGGAGTGCTGAATCCGACGGTGGAGGTGGAAATCATAGATGAGCAGGAATACTGAATATCAGTTCGTTCCGACTGATACCCGTGAAGTAGAGGCTCGGATGATTGCCTCTTATGCGGATAAAAGCAAGCAGACTGTTCGGCCAGCCAGCCCGGAGAGGTTGTTTATCGACTGGGTTGCCTCTGCGATTCTAGCAATCCGAGTCCTCATAAACTATACGGGCAACCAGAACATACCCAGCCGTGCCGAGGAACTGAACCTTGACGCCCTCGGAGAGCTGGCATACGTCCTTGAACGTCCGGACGCTCAGTGCGCAGTCTGCACCGAGCGTTTTTACATATCTGAGCCACAGAATACAGCCATACTCATTCCGGCTGGCAACAGAGTCACCGACATTGCAAGTACGCTCATATGGGAGACGGTTGAGGACGTGTACGTCCCTATAGGCGCCACTTATGTCGATGTGCAGATACGCTGCCAGACGCCCGGAGTTGTGGGCAACGACTGGGCCGAGGGACAAATCAACACATTCGTTGACCTCTATGACTATTGCCTATGCTGTGAGAACATTACGGTCAGCGACGACGGCGCCGACGTGCCCACGGATGACGAATACTACGAGCTCATGCGGGCCAGCATGGATGCGTACAGTACGGCCGGCCCGAAGGGAGCCTATGAGTACCACGCCAAGCGTGTCTCAAATGAAATTGGCGATGTTGCCGCGGTGCAGCCCGCTGACACGCTGACCGTCGAGCTGCCCCTGTACGAGCGTGACGGCGTGAAGTACGCTTTCTTCGGCGGCGACACCATAAACGTTGACGCGGTCAAGGTCAGCAAACCTGACGGCACTGCAGCGCTCGATGGCGCGGATTACTCCTGTACCTACATCAATGGACTGCTTGTTATCGAGATAGAACCAGCTGGCAGTCTTGCGGATGTCGAAAGTATCAGCGTGGGCATAGCCCGGGAAATGGCCGGGCACGTCAACATATATGTCCTCATGGATGATGGGAATCCAGCCGGAGATGAAATCAAGGCGGCAGTGCTTGCTGCCTGCAATGACACTACCATCAGGCCGCTTACTGATTACGTCGCCGTCCTCGACCCCGACATAGTAGAGTACGACATCGACGTTACGTATTACATCCCGTCTACAACTACAAGCAGCTCCGCAGAGGTTGAGGCGGCTGTAGAGGCAGCGACGCAGGAATACATAGCCTGGCAATGCGCCAAGCTCGGGAGAGATATCAACCCGTCCAAGCTATATGACTTGCTTATGCACACGGGCATCAAGCGCCTGGAGATGCGCTCGCCGGTGTTCACGCGGCTCTACGACGGCACCGAACACCTCACACCGCAGCTTGCCAAAATACGCAGTGTCAAACTGGTAAACGGGGGCCATGAACATGAGTAATCACGGCCTTACAGTGGAGAATCTGATGCGCGTGCTGCCTGCCGTCCTTGCCAGAGACAAGAATGCCCACGCACTCGCAGAAGCTATAGCCGAAGCACTGGTTGCAGAGTTGGAGAGCATCGACCTCGTACGCATCTACGCGCGCATCGATGAGCTCCCGGAAGACTTGCTTGACATCCTTGCCTATGACTTCAAGGTTGATTGGTGGGATGGCGATTATACACTCGAGCAAAAACGCAAGACCCTCAAGGACTCGTGGCGAGTACACAGGATGATGGGCACCCGCGCAGCGGTAGAACTTGCCACACGGGCAGTGTTTTCAACGGCTACGGTCAGCGAGTGGTTCGAGTATGGCGGGAAACCGTACTATTTTCGCTTGAGCGTCGATGACACGGACATCCTGGTCACGGACGAAGGCCATCAGAAGCTGATGGACCGAATCAACTGGTTTAAGAGTCTACGCTCCAGACTGGAAAAAATCGAGTACGTCTCCACGATAACGCTGGCCCCAAGCATTGTTGGAATTGCCAGCGGCCTTGGGTATGCCATGACGGAGACTACGCTGCCAACGTTGGAGCGGGAATTCGATTTCAGCTCCCGCCTATCAGCCGGTTCCGCGCAGATGGGCAGCATTTCAGAAGATACTCTCCCGACTCTAGAGCGGGAGATTTCTTATAACAGCCATGTGGCATCAGGCAGCGCCATGCACAGCGTCACAGAGACGCCCATAGGCGACGTGATTATGCAATAGGAGGTATGAAACATGAGCTACTACGGCGGCACGGTCACCGTCGCCGGGCGTGACCTGATAACAAGCCTGGTTGCAGGCGAAACCATACAGTTTACCCGCATCATGGTTGGCTCCGGCGCTTTGCCGGAGGGTGTTGAGCCGATAGACATGACGGAGCTTGTCGCGCCTGTGGCTGAGGGCACATCAACGACGCCGGTACAGGACGGCGGCACCGTCTACATGACAATCGAGTACCGCAGCGACCTCAATGGCGGTCTAAAAGAGGGCTTCTGGCTACGTGAGTTTGGCGTGTATGCCAAGACTGCGGAGACAGATGAAATCCTCCTCTACTATGCCACACTCGGCGACAGCCCGCAGCCCGTCAATCCGCTGAAAGACGGCCGCGTAGACATTCGCCGTTATCCTATATCCATCTCGCTCGCGCTTGACCTCAACGTCCAGGTTATGTACAACCCGGGCGCTTTTGTTTCCTCGGCTGATGCCCAGAAGATAATTGAGCAGATGGTCAACGAAAAAATAAGAGCGTGAGCTGCTCCGTAACGACCACCATTACTATTCCGGTGTCCGGATGGGCTGAGGTTGGCCCCGGAACCGGCGAGGAAGACCACGACGAGTACAAGTACTACATAGATGTGCCGATTGCCGGAGTGGACGAATCGCATATCGTTCACGCGAACCCAAACAAGGTATCTTACAACGTGGCGGGCCGCGCCGGCATGTGCAGGGCAATGTACGCCGGCAACGGATATGTTAGATGCTGGTCAGTGCGCATCCCCGAGGCCGACATAGTAGCCGATGCTGAGTGGTCACTCCAATACTACGGTATCATTGATGCGGGAGACGGTTACACGTTGCCCGTGGCAACTGAAAATATTCTCGGCGGTGTGAAGATAGGCCCGGGAGTAGAAGCGTCCGAGGACGGTACGCTCTCAGTTGATACAGCTACTGACAGCGAGGTCGAGGAGATGCTCGACGAAATATTCCCTACGGATGAGACCGACGGCGAATAAGCCGACGGCTCAAATATATTGATTCAGGAGGAAATACAAATGCCGTACGATTCCGAAAAGACCACCAAGCTTGGTCAGCTTAAGCTGCTCGCTCAGAAGGTAAAGGGGGAGCTCGACGGTCTTACTGCACCGGAGTATTCCGTAGTTAAGCAGGGGACTGCCGAGGAAGGATTCTTCTCCACTTACTACCTCACCAAGGATGGTGAGCAGGTAGGCGAGAAGATTAACATCCCCAAGGACTTCCTCGTCAACAGCGCTGACATCCTCACGGTTGAGACTGCTGACCAGCCGTATGCCGGCGCGCAGGTCGGAGACCTCTACATCGACTTCGTCATCAACAGCAAGAATGCCGATGACACTGCGTCTCACGTCTATCTGCCCGTCAATGAGCTGGTTGACGCCTACACCGGCGGCAATGGCATCACCATCACCCCGCAGAACGAGGTGTCCGTCAAGATTGACAGTGCCAATGCCAACGGCCTGAGCGCCGACGCTTCTGGCCTGAAGATGGCAGTCGCTACTACGACTGCTGCTGGCGCGATGGCAGCCACCGACAAGACCAAGCTGAACGGTGTTGCTGAGGGCGCGACCAAAGTTGAGGCCAGCACCGCCGGCAAAATCAAAATCAACGGAGCAGATGCCACTGTCGTGGACTTTGCCACAGACGAAGAGGTCACGGAAATGCTCAACGAGGTATTTCCTACCGAAGAGCAGACCTGAGATTCACACTTGAGGGCGGGTAAATCCCCGCCCTCATCCCAAACGGAGGTGACATATCGTGAAATCTATCTTCCTGAGTCATCTGAAATCCGGCTTGCTAAAAGCTAAGGGCGAGACCGCCGAACTAGCAGCAGCGACCGTTGACACGTTCGAGGAAATGGACGCTAAAAAGGCAAACAAGCCTGAGACAGTCTCCATCACGCTACTGGCCTCCGGTTGGGCGTCCGGCTCCGGCCTTGAGCGGTGGCCATATTACTACGACATAACAAACGAGAATATCACAGAGGCCGACACAGTGAATCTGCAGCCTCTGCCGGCCAGCGCCGGCATTGCTGCAACCTGCGGGCTCAGCGCATACCAGACGAGCGCGGGAAAACTTAGACTTTTTTCGAGGCTTACTCCGCAAGCTGATATAAGCGCCGAGTATTATATCATCAAAGGGAAGGAGAATGTCTAATGGCATGGGGCTCCATAAATGTACCTGGTTCCGGTTCGACTACTCAGTCCAGTGCGGGTACTCCGCCGACTACAGGCGCTACTGTTGGCGACACCTGGTATAACAGTGAAAGCAAAATCTATTACATATGTACAGCAGTGGACGATGAAGGAAACGCAACTTGGATACCGATTGGTGCGGGAAACGCTTCTGACCTGACGTTTGGCGACTCAGGGCAGACACTTGGGGATGTTATTGACGCGCTAAGAGGGAAAACCATAACTGCCCTTGGTACTGAACTTCAGGCCGGTTCAATAGAGCTCACGCTGCCCGCAACGGTGTCTCAGGGAAGTATAGTCTGTTTCCAAGCACCGTGCGATTCTGAGGACATGACGGTTGGGCTGGTCATCGAGAACGTGCAGTATCCGCTGCGCAACCTGCTCGGCGAAAGCCTGGCCGGAGTGAGCGGACTGTTCATCGAGGGTGCCATGATTGCAGTGCTCATCGACCGTGACAGCGTGGTTGCGTATCTGCTGAGCGCATCCAGCTCCAAGGGCTTCGTAGCATATTCTGGCACTCCCCCAGAACACCGTATGAATGGCGTACTCTACGGCCAGATATTGGCTAATTTCGGGGCGTAACTGCGGGGTGGGTAGGCTGTGGAGCTGGCGTTGCTAGCTGTGCCAACAGAGGCCCCTTCGGCGAGCGCGTATACGTATCCGTTACCTGTAACGCTTTGAGCACCATTTACTCGAAAATTAAAGTATTCGCCTATGCCTGAGCTGCTGATATAAGTAAGATAGAATTCAACATTATCTCCGGAACGGTATGTTGCCTGATATAATCTATCGAACTTGTTTGCAGAACCGCTAGATACTCCCCAGTAGATAGTGTCGCTGGAACTTAGTTCGGCTATCTTGAAACCGTTGCCGTTTTTCAAAATGCGGGTACCGTCTTCAATCTCAACAAGGGTAGAGTCTTCTATTGCAAACCCGCCGTTTGAGATTGAGTAGCCAGAGCCGTAGCGGATATATACGGGGCCGTTTTCCAGGACAGAATAACTGCCGCTACTGCTCCACGACCAAAAGCTGTCATTTGCGTTCACGTCTACATGCAGCTCACGTCCGGTAGGTAAATAAGAGTTTAGCTGTGAACGTGTAATGTTGCTTTTCGACCATACGTATCTAAGCGACATTACTCCACCTCCTAATCGTACAAATATTGGTTATCTTGTCGCGGTTATCGCGGGGTGCCGCCGTACACTTTTCCGCTGCCCGGAGTGACGGTAATCGTTATAGGCTGCCCGCCCATCGGGGCCTGATTATTGTACGCTACAGAGGCCGCATCGATGTTATCCGAGCCCTGCAATTCGTACCAGTAATTTCCGCTTACACCGTCCTGTGGGTAAGCGGTGGAGGCTGCGTTGCTGGCGGTGCCATCGCTTTGCCCTTTGGCTATGTTGTATAGCGTAGCTTGCCAACTGGTGTCGTCAGAACACTGCATTGAGATGTCTGGGGAATTTCGCAAGCCGAGGACAATTTCTGGTGAATATGAATCGTCTCTAATGTATAACTTGCGTATCGAGTTATACGAGTTAACGGACGTTTTCCCGAATCCAAAATACCATGTCGTTATGTCATTGGTTGACTCCGCCAAAGATATGTGGTCATACCCGGATGTGCTGATGCTTTCTCCGTTAGCTACTGTTGTTAAAGTGGTGCCACCTATAACAAATTGACCGTTTGAAATGGAATAGGACGTGCCCACATTGAAGTAGACCGGGCCGCCGTACAACGTGGCAGTTCGATGCATACTGTTGTAAGTCCAGCCCCAAAATTTATCGTTAAGGTCTATAAGTCCAGCGTTTGCGCCCATGGATTCTCCACTGCCTATGGATGACTCGATGCTAGTAATAGTATACCGGTTCCACACGTATCTAAGCGACATGCTTATACCTCCTTAGCAGGACCGGGATGATAGCACAGATGCTGGTTATCTGACCTGTGTAATTATGGCGTGGGTAGGTGGAAGCGGAAGCGTTGGAGACGGTGCCGAGAAAATTATCGCCTTTGACTCTGGTAGTCGACAGTATATATATTTCACCGTACACATAGAAATCTTTCTCGGGCTCATCGGTAAAGGTGCGCGGCCTAATGATTGCGCTCTCAGATGCTTGGTATTTAATATCAACAGGGCCACTAGGCTCAGAATTGAAAATATCGGAAAAACATTCGCCAGCATTTAGTCCAACAGTTCCAATACTTGCCGAGTAGGTGGCACTTCTTATCGTGTACTGTGATGCTTTTATACCATTGCTGATGTTTAGCGCGCTTTCATTTGCAACTGCCACATACCAGTCCGTGTTATATTCGGCTGAGCCGACATAAGCACTGCTGGCTGTAATCTTTGCAAGCTCTTTTTCAGTGTTATATCGTTCCCAAACGTAACGTGTACTCAAATTAATTCCCCCTTTGGAGGTGGTATTTTGTCAAATAGATATGTGTGGTCAAAAAACAATCTTACAGCAGTTCAAATTGCCACATGGCCGGACGACGGAATTTCCGCCGCAGTTCAAGTAAGCCCGGTGGCCGAAGATAGATTTTGGTCTTGGAGTGGAGATGACCTTAGAGGACGTGTGCTCCAAAACGGCCCTATCAACCTACTATACGGAGATTCATACAGCATAGTTAATGGCAAATTTGTCATAAATAATCCCACGACAGCATTTATAAGCGCTGGAACTTCAACGGAGTACCAGTCAGACAAAAGCATGGTCGAATTTGATAATGGCAGTATCGTTGTTAATGTGTCTAGCACAAAGTATTTCGGGATTGCTCAAACAAGTGCAAATGCTTTCGACTTCATATACAAATGTACTATCACATTCAGCATTGGTGACGGAGACGTAGATTGTGATACTGAACTTAGCATTAGAAGTAACGGAAGCAATGATATAATCCGATTTTTCGCGTATCACGGCGGCTGGTACGCAGCCGACAATGCTGACAGCTTCACTTATGGGCTAGGTAAAGGCGCCGCCGTCGGCACCGTCTCGAACGCCGCATCGTCCACCTACCCACGGTCAGATACACCTACCAGGTGCAGCTGGATAACGGTAGCTGGCAGACCATTGCAACCAACATTGAGGCCACGTCTCAGGAGTACACCATCCCGGCAGGTACGACCGCATTCGCAGCTCGCGTCCTCGCCAGCGATGAGCTCGGGTTCTCAAGCTCGGACTACACGACCGGCGCGACGCTGAGCGTCACCAACAACGTCCCGCCATCCGCGCCGGCGAGCATCAGCTTCACCGAGCCGGTCGCCGGCGGCACCTGCACCATCACCTGGGGCGCTGCCTCCGACAGCGACGGCACTGTCACTGGGTATGAGCTGGAGCGCAATGTGGACGGCGGCGATTCGTGGACGCAAATTTACTCCGGCTCCGCGTTGAGCTATGAAGACAACGTAGACCCGGACTGGGCCACGGTAAATTACAGAGTCAGAGCTGTTGACGACGATGGCGACAAAGGCACTTATGCGACCAGCACTGCGCAGGCCATCAATGACGGCTGGCTCTATTTTTCTGGCCCGGATGAGGATATGGGTACAAAGTCGGCACCGTTCGATTTCGCGTTTGCCATCAACAGCACGCCCGCCGGCGCGCAGGGCATAGACGCGCACGTCTATCTCGACGATGACGAGGTGTACAGTGGTACGCCGGATGCTGCCGAGCAGGTGAGCGTGCACGTTGATATGCGCCCCATGCGCTCCGGAGAGCACGTCATTGTGGTCACTGCCGAGTGCGGTGAGCTGCTGGGCGTCAACAAGGTCTGCAAGTTCTCCGTGCCGGAGTTTGCGCTACCTGACGGGGGCTGCGTCATCCAGTTGGAGGACAGCGACGGCAAGCCCATATTCCCGCAGACGATAGTCAGCGCGGTCAAGGGCTCTGGCAACCAGAGTATGGCTGGAGTGCTCGAGCAGAGCTATTACTCTACATACATTGGCACCGGCACGAGCGGCGAGGGCAACCCCTGCCAGACGCGCCTTGCGTTCCACCCCTCGCTCATGATAATCCAGGCGAGCGGCAGCAGCGCGGCTGCGATAGGCTACTGGGTGCGCACTGCGGCCGAGGATGCTCAGGATCAGGGCAGCATGGTTGTGTATAACGGCACCACGCAGACGCTCATACCCGTGCGCTGGGACGAGGCCACGATGACTATATCGTACTACGGCAACAGCGCAGCCGAGCAGCTCAACGCCAGCGGCGTCGTGTACGGCATACGTATTCTGTAAGGAGGGAAGCGCGGCATGAAAATTATAAGGACAACCCCTGACAGCAACGGCGCCTATCCGGCGATACAGAACTGGCCCGGGAGGGCAATCCCAGACGGCTACGCACAGTGGCCTGACAGCCTGCCTACGACCGTTTTCGAGCAGTATAACGGTATCGTTATCCTGACCATCCAGCGCCACCGTGTGACGGCCTGTGAGCCTAATATGGAGGCATGGCAGGCGTGGAACGAGAGCAAGCCGGACGAGCCCGAGCCGGGCGACATGGCAGCGGAGAACGCCAAGCTGAAAGCACAGCTCGAATCGGTGAGCGAGGATATAACCAACACGCAGATGGGCCTCGTCGAGGTCTATGAGCTTATGCTGGGAGGTTGATAATATGGCAAAGGTCTACGCCGCCCTTATCAAAAAGGGCCTGAAGACCATCGAAGACGTGCCCGAGACTCTTAGGGCCGAAGTTGCGGCACTGCTCGCGGAGGACAGCGATGAGCTGGCTCCGTGAGCTTTTGCTTAGGCTGCTGCTGAGGAAGGAGGTGTATTGCATGGCTGTCGTTTACGCGACCCTCATCGTTAAGGGAAAGAAGACCCTTGACCAGGTTCCCGCGCTCATCCGCGACCAGGTCGAGGAAATCCTCGTTGACCTTGAGGTTGTCATCGAACCTCGGGTTGATGCATGACAAGCGCGAACGGGCCGCCCTGACTGTCCAGGGTGGCCCAAAATCTATCTATTAGGGGATGGAGCATGAGTATCAAAGAAATATGTCTGGGCGGGGGCGGGCTCGTACTCCTCCTTATGACACTAATACAAATCGCCCCGATAAAGTTTGACCCATGGTCAGCTGTCGCCAAAGCCATCGGACGCGCGCTCAACAGCGAAGTCCTCACACAGCTTTCGGTGCTGCGCGAAAACCTTGACACGCATATTCGTGTCGATGACGAGCGAAACGCGGATTTATTCCGCACAAGGATTTTGCAATTCAACAACGAGCTGCTGCGGGATATCCTTCATACGCGCGAGGACTTTATTGAGATTTTGGCTGTAATTGACGAGTATGAACGATATTGCCGTGACCACGAGGACTACAAGAACAACCGGGCCAAGTTCGCCATTGAGAACATTCAGAGGGTATACAAGGACAGGCTCCAGAAGCATGACTTTTTATAAGGAGAAAACCATGAATATAAATTGGGAACCTATAATCGCGGCGGTATTCGCGGTTATAAACGCCGTAGCAGTGTACGTGCTTGTGCCGTACATCAAGAGCAAGACAACGGCTGCGCAGCAGGAGACACTTGCACAGGTTATTGACATACTTGTCGCAGCCGCCGAACAGCTTTTCAAGGGCTCCGGGCGCGGCGCCGAGAAGAAAGCGTATGTTGTCGAGTCTCTTGAGGAGCAGGGCATTACAGTAGATGCGCAGACAGACTCCATGATAGAAGCTGCAGTGTACGGCCTTGACAAGACTACCACATCTGGGGCGGTGACGGCTGCATGACAGAGCAGGAGCTGAGGGAATATGTCATTGAGGTCGGCAAGAGCTGGCTCGGCTACTCCGAAGCCAGCGGCAAGTACAAGGAGATAATCGACCTGTACAACGCGCAGCAGCCTCTGCCGGTCGGATACGAGGTCAAGTACACCGACGAGTGGTGCGCGACGTATGTCTCTGCCGTCGGCATAAAGGCCGGGCTGAAAGATATCATCTTGCCGGAGTGCAGCTGTTACCGCATGGTGCAGCTCTACCAGGCGCGCGGTCAGTGGATGGAGCGGGACGATTATGTCCCGGACATCGGCGACATCATCATGTACGACTGGCAGGATAGCGGCGCCGGCGACAATACGGGGACTCCTGACCACGTCGGATACGTAGCAGCGGTCAACGGCAACAACCTTACCATACTCGAGGGCAACCGCGGCCAGTCCGTAGGGTACAGGTACATACAGGTCAACGGCGTCAATATACGGGGCTATTGTCTCCCGGATTACAAAACAAAAGCACCGGAGGTGGATGATATGATGACAGATGAAATGTTTGACGAGTTTATGGAGCGCTGGAGGCAGCGCCAACAGGCCAAGGACTGGAGCGACTGGGCGAAAGTCGAGGGCGTGGACAAGTACGCCAAGAACAGCGGCCTTTTTAACGGCGGCGACGGCAGCAATATGATGCCGCTGGACATGCTGACCCGTGAGCAGCTCATGGCCGTCGTTATGAGAATGGAAAAGTAACGTGGCCGACCGAAAGAAGAGGGAGCCACAGCATTTGAGGAAGAAGAAAAGACAGTTCTCAAAAATAGCTTTTGTCCTCACACTGATGGCCGGGTTCATTATCTCGCAAGAGTGTATGTTCCTGATATGGTATGCCATCCGCAACGGGTTTTCGGCCACGGCAGCTTACCTGACGGCGGCTGTTGGCCTTGCCGAAGCGGTCATTGGCGGCGCGCTCGCGCTGTATAACAACCTCTGCAAGCACACGAACACCGTGGGCGGCATTACATTTGAAGCAGCCAAAGCCAGCGGATTTTCACAGTCAGCCGCCGGTTCAGCCGCGACCACAGATAACTACAATGTCGATAGTCCTCCGATATGATAATAGCCCCGGACAGTCCGTTAAGACTGCCCGGGGCTTTTTCGCTTTTTAACGGTCTGCGACGTGGAGCTCTTGTTTAAGAGCCCTGACCAGTACGGCAGACACATTTATGTCGGCTTCCTTTGCGGCAGAGTCCAGCCATGACGGAAGCGAGACATTGCGCCGCACGGTGCGCATATCGTTCTTCCTGCGGTACTCTGCAAAATCTACGTCTACGAGCGTTACAACGTCCCCGTCATGCTCCGGTTTTATAGTCTCTATCGGCGACGGCTTGGGGATTTCCTCTTTGTCATCCTCCATGTCAATACCAACAAGGCCTATGGCATCTCGCGCCATTTCCATCGCGTCAGCGTAGTCCGTACCCTGAGTGTTGATGTTAAAGTCCGGCACATACACGACTATATACTCGCTGCCCTTGCTCATTACAATGGGATAGGCTGCTTTCATTTTCATCTCTCCTTCAATTTATTATGTCCAGAGCAGGGGGGCTTATTTCAGCCCCCGCCGCTTGATTATTGCTCTTGCCAACATTTCGTCTGTTTCCCGGTGCCGCGGCACGCTTTCCCTCTCGCCGTCTTTGTAGTACACGTCGTGATTTGAACCGTGACGTTTGAGCACCCAACCGTTTCTTACAAGCAACTCGACTAAATCCTTTGTTTTCACCGCCCGCCTCCTTCCTGACTGTGATTATATTATACACAATCAGTGTGTATTTGTCAAGAGCTAATATACACAATTATTGTGTATATGCTATTATGCTCAACAAGGAGAGTGATAACATGAGAGTAGCAATATACATCCGCGTATCCACGCTTGACCAGGCGCGGGAGGGATACTCGCTCGCGGCGCAGCGGGCGGCGCTGGAGCACTGGGCAGCCGATAGGAGGCATGAAATAGTGCGCGTGTACGAGGACGCCGGCATAAGCGCGAAAGATATCAAGCACCGACCGGCCATGCGCCGGCTGTTGTGGGCGGCGAAGCGAGAGCAGTACGACATCCTACTCGTGTGGGCGCTCTCGCGGCTCACGCGCAGCGTCATGGACTTGTACTCTACCGCCGAGCTGCTAGGGCAGCACCATATAGCCCTCGTGAGCTATACGGAATCTATCGACACCTCGACACCGACGGGCCGGGCCATGATGGGCATGCTCGGCGTGTTCGCGCAGATGGAGAGGGAGGTCACGGTCGAGCGTGTCCGGGCGGCGATGGCCGAACGCGCCGCGCAGGGCAAGCGGACGTGCAACTGTGTCCTCGGGTACGACCTCGTCGGCAAGGACGGACTGAGCATCAACGAGCGTGAGGCGGAGCATGTGCGGCTTATTTACAGGGCTTTTCTCGACTGTGGCAGCCTGTACGGCACAGTCAAGGCCGCGCGGGCGGCAGGCATCCGCGGTAAGCTCGGCGGGCAGGTGTCCGCAGAAAGCGTCAAGAAAATTCTGACACGCCCTATATACATCGGCTACAACACTCGGCTCGGCGAGATGATACCCGGCACGCATGAGCCGATAATTGAGCGTGAGATGTGGGATGAGGTGCAGCGGCGGTTAAAGGAAGCCCGGTGATGACCGGGCTTCAAATCAGATAATTTTTCTATATTCATATTCCCTGGGCCCAACTTCTTTTTCGGTGTAGGTCGTGGAGCTGATTATCTCAAGTTCGTTATTCCATATGGTCTCGGCTTCGTTCGTCCGCAGATTCGGTGTAGTATTAGTCTGAGTCCTTCCGACGATAATTGTGTACTCCTTTTCCGGCCAGGTGGCGAAGTTATACATAAGCACGACGCGGATAATCTCGTTCCCGTCGGTAAGGTCAACATGGGCGACTTCTCCCTGGCTGCCGTTCATAGTTCCGGTGTTGATGATGTAGCCCTTGGCAATGTACTCCGCAACTGTGGCAGAGAACTCGCGGTTTATGTCGGCGTATGTAATTTCGTCTGATTTTTTTGCAGCTGTACTGTGGTCTCGAACTTTTAGCATTGCCTCATATCTCCCGCACTCGTCCTTGAATTGTTTATCCAAGTCAAGAATTTGACCCTTTAGTCTGGCGATTTCGTCCGCACGAGAGATGTAGAAATCATGAGCCCGGTCGTGCGACACGAAATCGTTATAAAATTTCTCTGCGTCGCCATCAAAGTTATAATAGGCTTCCTCAATCCTGGTGTATTCCTCGGGGGTAGGCTCAAAGCCTGTGCGTTCGGTGAACTCTTTCTGTGTCATTTTTAAATCCTCCTTGATTATTTTGCCTTACATGGTTATAATGGAGGTGCCGGTAACCCGGTCGGGGTAAGGCTCCCGACCGTTTACCTTATGTGGTTTGGGCAGCGGACTTTGCAAGGGGCGCTGCCCTTTCTTCATGCCTTGACCTCTCTGTCTTACAGTTATATAATACACCATATTGATGTACTTGTCAATAGAAATGATAAACATTTATGATTTATTTTTTCACATTTCAAATTGACAAATACACAATTTTGATGTACTATTGGTTTGGATGAAAGGAGGTGGCACATGTCTATATCGGAAAAGGTTAAAGCGCTACTTGCACTAAGCGGGAAACGACAGCTTGATTTAGCAAAATATTTCGGCATGAGTAAGCAGACTATGGGAAACAAAATGAGTAGGGGGAGCTGGTCAGGGAAGGACTTAGCCAAAGTGGCCGAGTTCTGTGGTGCCAAGTTGGCGTTTATTTTAAGTGATGACCAGATGATTATTATTGAGTCGGAAGATGAAAAAAGCGCCCCGGACGATTGACCCGTCCGGGGCGCTGGAGCTATTACTCCTGTTCTTTATGCAAATCTTCACCGCGGCGCGACTTCACGCGCGGCTCGGTGTTAGGGACGCGAACTATCAGCTCTGACAGCTCGCAGCCAAGCGCTTCACATATCAAGTCCAGGTGCTCTAGGGAAACTCGTTCGGCCAGCTCGTGATACAGCTCATTGATGGTTGCTGGCCGTATCCCTGTTGCCCGGGCGAGATCCGCCTGTGTCCACCTCAGCTCGCCAAGCTTGGTGGACAATAAAATCCTAATCATAGCCTTAGCTCCTTTGCGTTAGATTCTACCGCAAAGGAATAGAATTATCCGTAAATCGTAAGGTTATTACGAAATAGGTAATTTGAACGCTTCGATTTTGTGCAAATGCTCTTGGGGTGAATTTGGGGTGAAACGATATTAAATGAAAAAATAAGACCCCAATTATAGAGACAGAAAAGCTATACAAATACACTGAATTTTAAAGAAAATAAGCATTTTTGAGGACACAATCGTATTTCGCGTCTTATTGGTAAGGATGAGGTCCCCGGTTCGAATCCGGGCAGCAGCTCCAAAAAACACCTGAAATCATCGGATTTCGGGTGTTTTTTGTTGCGGATTTGCACTTTTTCGTGTGGGTCAAAATGTGGGTCAACTGTCTGACCCACACCGTGACCCACTTGCCGAAAGGAAACAATGGAGACAAGAGTACCGGGCAGGAGGATTGTGCCTCCTGGCCGGCTTTTTCTGATCTTGGTCTTCACAACATCTGCTCCATGAAGGCACCCATCGTGGCCGCTGCTTCGTCCTGTTTTTGCCTGGTGGCGTGGGTGTAGGTGCGGAGGGTGAATCCGGCGTCGTAGTGACCCAGCATGCTGGATACCGTCTTGATGTCCACGCCGTTTTGCAGAGCCGTGGTTGCGAAGGTGTGCCGCAGATCATGGAACCTGATGTATTCAAGTCCGGCATCTTTTAGAATTTTTTTGTGGAGGTTCACCACGCTGTCCGGGTAGTACATCTCTCCTGTCACCGGGGAGGGGAACAGGTAAGGGTTGTCCGGGTGTTTCTCGTGCTCCTGGATTAGTAGATCCACCGCCGTCTGCGGGATCGACACTTGCCGGACGGAGGTCTCCGTTTTGGGCCTTGAGAGCGTCAGTTCTCCGTTCGGGTTTTTGATATATTGTTTGCTGACGGAGATGGTGCGATTTTGTGTGTCCAGGTCATCCCACCGCAGCGCCACCAACTCACCCTTCCGAAGACCGCTGACCAGCTCCAGGTAGAACATGGGGAGAAGTCCTCTTTGATCCGCTGCATCCAGATAGGCCTTCATGTGTTCCGGGGGAAGAATTTTCATTTCAATCTTATGCATCTTCGGCGCGATGCAATCCTCCGTGGGGTTCCGGGGAATCAGCCGCTCTTTGATAGTCCGCTGGAAGGCGCAGTGGAGCATCAGGTGGACGCTGCGGACAGTGGTGCTGCTGAGCCCTGGATTTCCCTTTCCGCTCTTGCGGTTGACCCGACCGTCCTCCAGTAGATCCTTGTAGAACTTCTATAGCTGCCGGGAGGTCAGATTTTTCAGCTTGATGTCTCCGATCCGAGGGATGGTGTAAGTTTCAATCATCAGCTGATAGCGGTCAGCCGTTGCGACCCGGATATTGGGCTTGGCGTAGAGCGCATACCAGGTCCGCAGCCAAGTGGCTACCGTGTACTCCTCGCTGCGGCTTACATCCAATCCCCGCGTTTCTTCAATGGCGGTCTTCAGTTTCTCCTTGACCTCTGCCTGGGTTTTGCCCAGCACATTCTTGATGATCCGCTTCCCGGTTTTGGGATCGTACCCGGCGGTGTACCGCCCCTCCCAGCGGCCATCTTTTCTCTTTCTGATGTTGCCCTCTCCATTGGCCCGTTTCTTTGCCATGTTGCATACCTCCTTTTACGACTCACTAAGTGCCTCGCTCCGCTCGGTTGCTCGCATGCATGGAGCCTGCGGGTTCTCATCAACGACACAACATACCACAGAAAAAAGAAATAGCCAGGGCCTGCGGCCACAGTTATCAAAAAGTTAAGAAAGAGCTGCCGATGGTGGCAGCCCTTTTCTTTGTATAGCGTATCAATTTTTGGGCCGGGGATGCCGTGCTTTGAATCTTTCCGCGGCTCGTCTTTCGTCCTCGTCCTCGAAGGAGTAGGGCTCCGGTTCTCCAGCGATACCCATACCCAGCTGAAACCCGGCGATGAAAGAGGTCAGAGAAGGTTCCTCCCGAATCTCGATCTCCAGGTCTGCGATCCGTAATAGCATCCCATGGTCTTGTTGGGAAATCTTTTGCCGGAGTATGTGGTAGGCCCGCTCCAGTTCTGCCCGGACCTTCTCACATTCCGGTTCCCGGCAGAACCGCTGGTGCAATGCTCGCATGTAGTCATTCACGTATGCCGCCTCCTGTCAGCGACACACCATACCACGACGTGGGCCCAATAGCCAGGGGAACTGGCATCTGTTATCAGAAAAGTAACAACTTGGCCGCTTGGTCGGAAGCCTTATCTTTATTTTATGCGGCGCAGCTTTTGAGCTGCCTGGACGGAAAATCAGGCCCCGGGATTTCCCGGGGCCTGATCCTGTTCAGAGGAGTTTCTGCCCTTCCTCTGGTTCCGCTCCCTGGCGGCCCATGTGGTGCCGCCGCTCCTTTGCCCACGCCTTGCGGTCCATGTGGGCGGGGAGGGACGTGCTGTCCTGCACCGGCACTTCCTGTCCACTGCCCTCCAGACGGGCCAGGAGGTGGATGATCTGCCCGGTTACAGCAGCACCCGCCACATCAGGATGCTGACCACTGCCGACACGATGCCCGACGCCAGGATCGTCAGCAGGATTTTCCCCTGGAAGCGGGCCGAGGCCTCGTCCCAATTCCGGCGGAACTGGGCTTCCAGTTCGGAGAGCTTCCTCATAAACTCGTCGCGCCGTCTCCCATCCTGTTTGTGTTCTTCCTTCATCTCCTGGACCGTTTGGCGCAGGTCCCGGCAGATCCCCTGATGGATGCTGTTGGCCTGATTCAGCCAGTCCACCAGCTGCTGACCTGTGGCCAGCTCCTTCAGATTTTCCTTGGTGGCCAGTCTCTCCGTATCCGCCCGGATGGTCTCCTGCAGGGCCAAGGTCCTCCGCAGGACTTCCTCCAGCCGCTCCACCGTCGTCACCGGCATGGTGTAGAGGAGGTTGGGCTGCTGATCCGCCAGCGTAGGCGGTGTCCGCTGTTTCAGCCTGTCCAAAGTGGTGTTGCGCTGCGCGTTGTCGGATTCGAAACTCATCTTCCATCTTCTCCTTCCTAAATTTTTCCTCGTGGAGCTTGTCGTCCCGGCACCGCATTCCCGTAGGGGTGATGTAGGTGATGCGTTTCCGGCCTTCCTCCCACCGGGCATCGTAGCCCCGGCGCCGCAGCTCGTTCAGGAACTCCTCCCGGTTGCCGGTGCGCTCCATGACCGCCTCGATCACCGCGATCAGCTGAAACTTCCAGCTCTGTCCCCGCATGGCACTGCGGTACTCCCCCGGCCGGAGTCCTTTGACCTGTTTTTTCGGGCGATACGGCTTCAGGGTGGTCAGCCCATGCTCCCGGCAGATTTGGTCGCTGACCAGCCGCATCCGCTCCAAGGTCCGGGGGGTGAAGTGGAGCTTTTCCCCGGTGTCCGGCTTCACGGAGTTCACCACCAGGTGGGAGTGGAGATGCGCCCGGTCGATGTGGGTAGCCACCAGCACTTCGCAGTCGGGGAAGAACCGCTCCGCCAGCTCCTGGGCGATCTGGTGGGCCTCCGCCGGTGTGACGCGCTCCTGGGGCGGAAAGGACTGGACGTAGTGATAGAACCAGGTGCCGCGGGCCTTGCCATACAGGTTTTTCGTGGCCAGGAAGCTCTGATAGGCCAGGTCTGCTGCACAGTTGATGCCGGTGAGATAGCGGGTGCCGTCTGTGTCCACGGTTTTCTGCTCCTGGGCCACATACCGCAGGACGCCGCCCATGGCACCGGCAGTCTGCTTCTTCTCACGGATGAAACTGCATGTCGCCATGGGTCACCACCTGCCCTTCCTCTGTCAGCAGCCGGTTGACCGCCTCGTAGACTCTGCCCAGCATTTCTGTGGCCTCTTGCAGATTGGCGCTTTCGATGTGGCCCTGATGGGCCAGGACGGTCAGCTGGTTCAGGTTCCGCCCCCAGGCCCTCAGCTCGCCCAAGAGTGGCTTCAGGTCCTCCAACACAAGGATGGGTGTTTCCAGGGCGGCGTGGAGCAGATATTCCTGCTGGCACAGTCCCGACTGCCGGACTTTGGCCTCGATCTTCCGCCGCTCCGCCGGTGTCACCCGGAAGGCGATGACCCGGTTTCTTGTTCTCGTCTCCATGTCTCTGTCTCCTCTCTCGCATAAAAATTCTGGTATGGTGCTGCCGGGAAGCACACCATACCAGAACTTTTTTCGGAAAGCCAGGGGTTATGGGAAGAGTTATCAGAACATTCATAACTGCCGTGGACGTGCTGGGAGAGAGAATTTCAGCGCTTCCGCAAAGGCTGCCCACAGCGGCGAAGGAGAGGTGGCAGGGGCACGGATGTCTCCCCGTCCCCTTTCGCCCGACACAGCGGCTCACAGCGCCAAACGGGGGCGGAATTGTTAGAGGCTCAATGACAGAGAAAAAATAGCTTCTTCTTTGTCAACGGCGTATCAAAATCCAGCAGGCCGCAGAGAGTCCATGGCCGGGCAGCGCCCGGTTTCTTCTCTCTGACCTTCGGCCCTCGGGCCGCAAAAGTGGGTGTGGGCGCCAGCCCGCAAAAAGCGTTTGGCTGCCAGCGGTAAGCCAAACGCTCTGCTTGCCCCACCCGTGGGTGGGTAAAACCGCGTTCCCCGGCCGTGCAAGTACTGGCGGCACAAGCGCTCTCCGCACTGCGAGGAGATGTGGTATGGTTTTTCCCGCACTTTTTTCGACCGTCCATTTCTCCCTCATCGGCGGGGCAAATCGCTCCGGGCTTGTGGCACAAACCGGTCGCGGATGGGAACCAGGGCAACGGGCCAGCGCCGGGCACACGGCCCCCACACGCCCCTGTTCCGCTCCGCCGGGGTTACGGATGCCATCCTGTCTCCAGGGAGGCACACAGGAGCGCACAGGGGGAAGTAGGAGACGCATCGGTGTTTCCGATAGCAGAGGAGCAGAGCCGTTTTCTTTGTATTGCATATCAAAATCTGACCGGAGAGGGCGTTTCTGGCAAACGGTTCCGCCTACAGAATTTACCGCAGATATTTGTCTGCTCCCCCGGAAAAATTCCTTTGGAATTTTTAAAATTACCGGTATAATGGACATACAATTGGGGAGGAGGGAGACAGATGCCGGACACCACAAGCGAACTGTTTCACAGACTGAAAAGCTGGGAGAGCGGAAGGAAACTCCTGAATCAGGAGGAGACGGTCTCCACCTGTTCACAGGTGCTGCTGGAACTGCTGGAGAAAGCGGGCCTGAGCGCCCCGGAGTGGATGACTGCGGCTGACGTGAGCAAATCCTACGGCTATCAGATCTTGCGGGGGGAACGGGTTCCGGGGCGGGATATCCTGCTGCGCACGGCGCTGACCCTGCGTCTGACGTTGAAAGAAACTCAGCGGCTGCTCACGGTCGGAGGCTGCGCCTCGCTCTACCCCAGAGTGCGCCGCGACGCCGCCGTGATATTTGCTCTCAACCGCAGGATGACGCTCATGGAGGCGGAAGATCTGCTCGCTTCCCTGCCTGAGCGAAGCCTCTATACTCTGGAGCGTTGACATGGGTATGAGAGAACAATTCTTAGAAGAATACAACTCCGCTGTGCTCGCCTCCGTGAGCCTTCCGCCGGAGCTGGCCGAAAAATACAGCGTGCTCTCCTGTCTCAAGGACGGCGAGCGCCAGGTGTATCTGCTCGACAGCGGTACCGAGCGCGCGGTGCTCAAGCTCCAGCCGTCGGGGCTTGAGGTATCTCTCAAGCTGGAGTATGAACTCCTGCTCAAGCTGAGCCATCCTCAGCTGCCGAGGCCGCTGGCGTATGCCGAGTGGAACGGCCATGAGTATCTGGTGCGGGAATATGTCGAGGGTGCCAGCCTCGCCGAGCTGGTGGACGCGCGCGGGCCGCTCCCGCCCAAGTCGGTCAGGGCCGCGGCGATGTCGCTCTGCCGGGTGCTGCAATACCTGCACGGCCAGGCCGCGCCGGTCATCTGCCGCGACGTGAAGCCGCAGAACGTGATCATGGACTCGGCCGGGGTCTGCCACCTCATCGACCTCGGCGCCGCGCGGATGTACAGCTCGGACAGCCGCGAGGACACCGTGCTGCTCGGCACTCAGGCCACCGCGCCGCCGGAGCAGTACGGCTACCAGCAGACGGATCGGCGCTCGGACATCTACAGTCTGGGCATTCTCATGCGTTATCTGCTCTACGGCAGCTACGAGCGCCCCACGGCGAACAACGGCTCCGCGCTCGAGCGTATCATACGCCGCTGCACCGCCTTTGACCCGCAAAACCGCTATTCGTCCGTCTCGGCCGTATACCGTACGCTGAAGCACCCGTATCTGCGCCGCGGGCTGTGCGCCGTCTCTGCGGCCGCAGTCCTTGCCGCTGCGCTCTTGGCGCTGTTTTGGCCGCGCGAGGACATCTCGCCGCTTTTGGAGGAAGCGCTCCGGCGCGAGCTGGGTCTCGACGCCGGGGCGGCCATACCGTCAGAACGTCTCGACGATGTAGAGCAGCTGCTCATCTGCGGCGAGACTCTGCCCGGCACGCTTCAGGGGCACGAGGCCGAAGTGAACTATACGCACGACCTCTACGCCTATGAGATGGAGCACGGCGACATCGGCGACGACGACGTCGAACTGCTCGCCAAGTGCCCCAACCTGCGCGTGCTGGTGCTCGACTACCAGGAGATCACCGACATCACGCCGCTCAAGGATCTTCCGCTTGAATATCTCAGCCTCACTGGCAACAGCATAACCAATATCACGCCGCTGACAGGGATGGACGGGCTGCAGGTGCTCGATCTCGCGGAAAACCCGGTGCGCTCCGCCGACTTGCTCGCCGAACTGCCCGAGCTGCGTGAGCTGTCGCTCGAGGCCACGGGCGTGACCTCGATAGAGGCGTTCAGGGGCTGCGATCTGCAGTACATCAACGTGCGCACGACCCGGGTGGACGACTACACGCCGCTGGCCGACTGCGCACAGCTCACGCGGCTGGTGACCGGCTTCGTGCCCGAGGGCGCGGTGGAGACGCTCTCCGGCCTGACCGGGCTGGTCGAGCTGCGGCTCTATTCCACGCAGAATGTGGATCTCTCGTGCTTTACGTCGATGCAGCAGCTTCAGGAGCTCGACCTCACCGGCAGCAGGCTTGTTAACCCCGAAGCGCTCGCACAGCTTCCCTCGCTGCGGAATCTGCTCCTGGGCGACACGGACACGAGCGAACTTAAGTTCCTCGCGGACATGCCGTCGCTGACGGAGCTCGATCTGCGCGATAACCCGCTGCTCGATCTCTCCCCCCTTCTGGATTGTCCATGGCTCGACAGGCTCAAGCTCAGCCAGCGCCACAAGGCCCTGGCCGACACGCAGCTCGCCGCGGCTGATCTGGCTGTGGAATACGGTTAAAAGTGCGCTGGCTGCGCACCACTTTCAGCATCGTTCATGTTATGCTTTAGCTGACCCAGCGAAACTGAAACAGGGAGGAAATGTTATGAAAAGATGGAAAAAGTGGATGGCGCTTGCCCTTGCGCTCGGCCTTATGGCTCTCGCGGCCTGCGGCGAAGCTGCCGAGCCCGCGGCACCCAGTGAGCCCGCTGCGCCCAGCGAGTCGCCCAGTGCGGCGCCCGTCGACAGCGCCGAGCCGGTCGAGACCCCGGAGGCTCAGGACGCGCTCGAAGAGTACGCGATCGAGGGGCTCGGCACCTTTACGCTGCCCGAGGGCTTCACCGTGGATTCCGGTGTGATCACCGAGCCGCTGCCCAACACCTACGCCGTCTTCGAGAAGGAAGGCTATTATGTCCAGGCCAACCGCTTCGGCACGGACGCCTATGAGCAGGCCGGCGTGCCCCTGCCCGCAGACCTGGAGGACTACTCCACGCGCAGCGGCGTCACTAGCTCAGTGCCGGAGGGCACCGTGTTCGACTACGACGAGTACGGCAATTTTGCCGCGCAGTTCACGCAGGACGACGGCCAGATGTGCTACTATGTGCTGCTCCAGGGCACCGAGTCCTTCGGCAGCATCTTCCTGACCGCGAGCCCGGACATATTCGACGCGGACGCCGTAGCCGAGTGGCTGAGCGGCTCCGTGCTGGAGTAATACTATGAAGAGAGCGATAGCACTCGCACTCCTGCTCGCTCTCCTGGCTGGCTGCTCCGCTGCGGAGCAGCCAGTCTCCACGCCGTCGGCCGACGTCTCGGAGTGGAGCTTTCCGGAAGGAGCCGCGCCGGATACGGAATACGACCGCTTCTTCTGGTATGGCTTCGGCGAGGATGAATCCCACGACCCCGACGCCATAGCGACGGAGAAAGAGATGGTCGACATGCTAACGGCGGTCATTTCCGCCAGCGGCGGGGACGTCGAGGGCTGGGAAGAGCTGACCGCCAACGCCTCCGACGAGGAGATATATCGCGACTACTGCGCGATGTTCCTGCTCTACGCCGCCGAACACATGGACGCCACGGAATTCACGATGGGCTTCGCGCCCTACCTCCTGGGCGGCAGGACGGACGAGGACTGGGACGCTTTCGGCACGGACGTGCGCGGCGGCTACCGGCTCTTTGAAGAGGGCGAGGAACAGTGGGACCGCGTCTGCGTCTCTGTGTCCAGCCAGATGGAAGAGGATCAGGAGCTAAATTACCTCAACGCCAGCCAGAACTACGCCGTCAGCCGTCTGTCGCTCATCACCGGCGAGCCGCTGCTCGACTTCTCCTACGAGAGCTTCACCATGCACCTGACGGAGCCGCTGACCTATGAGGCCGCCGCTGTGGCCGCTGTGCGGCTCTTCGAGAGCCAGCCGGAGGTCGCCGAGCTTTTCCCCGAGGACGAGGCTGTGAGCGAGCGCGCCGCCGAGCTCATAGACGAGGCCCGTGCGCGGCGCGACGAGATACTAAACTCCGAGACCGAGATAGTCAAGGGCGACACGTTCATCCCCGGCGAGACCTATACCGGCACCGCCTACTATATCTCCAACAGCGGCGACGACGCAAACGACGGCCTCAGCCCGGAGACCGCCTGGGCGACCATCGACCGTCTGAACGTCGAGCCGCTCCAATACGGCGACGCGGTGTTCTTCGAGCGCGGCAGCGTCTGGCGCGCGGCTCAGGTTTATACCAAGCCCGGCGTCACCTACTCCGCCTACGGCGAGGGCGAGAAGCCGGGACTTTACGGCTCGGTTGAAAACGGCGGCGGGGCCGAAAAGTGGACGCTCTGGCACGAGGGCTCCGACGGAAGCAAGATCTGGGTCTACTACAAACCGATGCTCGACTGCGGCTCCATTGCCTTGAACGACGACCTGGGCGCGATAAAGGTCCAGGGCTTCTGGAACGGGGAGTATTTCCAGGCGATGAGCGACATGTGGAACACCGACCAGACACAGGAGGCAACGGATCTGCAGTCCGCGATGCCGGAATTTGACCCCGCCGAGCAGCTGACCGAGGACCTGACCTTCTTCTGTGATGCCAGCAGCGGACTTCCGAGCACCCTGCCCATCTACCTGAGCGGCTGGTATGATACCGGCGGCGAGCCGTACTGCCTCACCGCCGACGGACCGCTGTACCTGCGCTGCGACGAGGGCAACCCCGGGGAGCTCTACCCCGAAATGGAGTTCCTCTCCCCCTACGCTCCCCTCGACGGCGTTGAGGACGACGTTGTAATCGATAACCTCTCCGTACTCTACACGGGGCGGAACATTCTCTCTGTCTCGCCGGAGTGTGAGGGCGTCCTGGTGCAGAACTGTGAGCTTGGCTGGGGCGGCGGCGGTGCGGCCTCATATGCTCTCGATACTATCACCGGCTACGCCGCGGGCGTTCAGCGCAACGGCGGTGTCGGCGGCGCGAGCTCGAGCCACAATACCTTCCGCAACAACTATGTCCACGATACCTATCAGGAGGGACTGGGGCTTGAGACCGCCATAGAGTTCAGCGGCCAGGCCTTTGACGTGACGGATGTGACCATTGAGGGCAATGTGTTTTATCACTGCGGTTCTGCACTCATATACTTCAACTGGGACGAGGTGGCGAACCCCGACCACCAGTTCAGGCGCGTCAGCTTCAACAGAAACTACGTCTTTTACAGCACCATGAGCGACTGGGTGGATACCGGCGAAGAGGTCCACGGCTTTACGACCGGCGCCTTCACCATCGACGGCGGCCCCAATATGCAGGACGGCACCGTGGAGGTTCGGGACAACGTGTTCTTCGCCGCCCGGGAGTGCCTGGTGTATATCAGAACCTATGTGCCGGAGTACCTGCCGGACTTTGAGGGCAACATCTACGCGCAGTTTTCCGACGGTGTGTTCCTCTCCAGCGTCTCCGCCCCCAACTATTGGAGCGCCAACGCCGCCGAAGGCGTCCGCAAAACACTGTTCGATGAGAGCGGAGAGGTTCTGAGCCTCTCCCGGAACCGGTGGGGTGAGGCAGACTGGTAACAGTCCGGTTACGCCGGAGGAGCAATGGCTGGCTCGCGGCGGCCTTTGACCCACACGCTGACCCACACGGGGAAACGAGCGGACGGAGACAATGGACACAAGAGTTCCGGAAAGGATGGCACCCCGGAGCGAAGAGGGTGCAAAAGGGTCTGAAAGCAGCAAACCCTATCCTCCCAATCAGTTGGTAAGGATGAGGTCCCCGGTTCGAATCCGGGCAGCAGCTCCAATTCTTTTCTCCCCGAATCCTTGTGATTCAGTTTTTTCATTTTCACAATAATTCGCACATATTTCGCCGCGCAAGCAAAAATTGCGCGGCGATTTTGCTTGATAGCTCTGGACGGTCCGCTTCCGGCGTTGTATATTGGTTTTGAGGTGGGAGAAATGACGCTCGGCGAGAAAATAAAAAACCTCAGGCAGAGCCGGAATATGACGCAGCAGGACGTGGCGCGCGCCCTGGACATCACACGCCAGGCTGTAGCCCGCTGGGAAAACGGTTTGAATATGCCCAGCGCCGAAAAGATAATTGAACTGGCCGGTCTGTTTGAAGTACCTGTTTCGGAGCTCGTGGGCGGCAAGACTGAAAACGGCGGCACACTGCGGGCACGGGTGTCGGACGTGGCCAAGGTGTTTGCGGCCTATGCGCTGCTGTACGTCGTCTGTACGCTCGCCTCGGAGAGGGTCGCTACCCCGGTACTTGAGCTTTACGGGATCTGGTACTGGTGCTCGAGGCACTTTGTGCTGCCGCTGTGTTTCTTCGTCTCGGCGCTTGCATGGGACTCAGGCTTCGTGAGGATGTCGGTGGCGGTGTTTGTCGGGCTGTGTATCGGGCTCATATTCTCATCTGTCTGGGATGCTGCCGTGTATACTGGCCCGGCCGGGCAGGAGACAGGCTTCGCCGCGTTAATTGTCATCGTCGCCCTGGCAGCGGCGGTGGGCTTCGTGCTGGAATTCAAGGCCGGGACGCTTTCCGGCGATGTTTTTGCCGGTCGCAAGCGGCCTCGCATAGCGCTGTGTGCGCTGCTTATACTGCTTGCCGTGCTTTCAATGTCCCACATAACCAACAGGTTCAGCTACATTTCCGGGGCGAACGACGGCTGGCAGGCCGGATTTGAGGCCGGTCGGGCGGACTGCATGTCTGGAGAGGACTATGACTCCTCAGACAGCTCGACGGACGGTACTTTGCAGTACGATTTGGGCTGGAGCATGTACTATTCCGAGGGGTATGCTGCGGGATACTCTCTCCGGAATTGATAAAATCCCACGGACAGGACGTCCGTGGGATTTCCCTTTAGAGCCATATGGCCCAGTCGCCGTAGTCAAGCGTGCCGCTGCCATAGCAGAGCAAGCCGCGTGACTTCAGGTCCCTGAGCGCGTCGCGCATGCGCACGAGTATTTCCGGGGCAATGTCCAGCGAGTGGTGGGCGGGAAAGACGCGCTTCGCCGGGAGAGCTGCAACTTTCTCCAGAGAGGCGAGGTAGGCCTGCGGGTCGGTGGAGGGGTAGTAGGCGAGCAGCGTTCCCTTGTATGCCAGGTCGCCGGTGAAGAGATATCCGCGCTCGGCTTCCCAGAAGCACATGTGCCCGGGAGAGTGTCCCGGCGTATGCAGGACCTCCACGCTCCGGCCGCCGAGGTCTATTATTTCACCTCCGTTGAGAACACGGGTCGGCGTGCCTTGGAAGAACTCATATGAGTTTATGTCGAAGTCCTCTGGCGCGTCGCAGCGGTCGAGTACCATTTCCTTTATTGTGTCCAGAGAAAGCGGAAAGCCGCCGCTTAGCCAGTCGAGCTCTTCTTCGTGAGCGTAGAAGTCGGGGAAGAACTTGTGCGAGCCGATGTGGTCCCAATGTATGTGAGTCGCCACTGCGGTGACGGGCTTGTCCGTGTACCGCTCCGCGGGTTCGCGTATGCTGCGTATACCGAGGCCGGTGTCAATCAGCAGGCTGCGCTCGGAGCCGTTGAGCAGGTAGCAGTGGGTCTCCTCCCAGTGCCGGTATTCGCTGATAATGTATGTGCCTTCGTCTATGCTGTCTATAGTGAACCAGTCGTCCGCGGCTATTCCACCTCCATTTGGCTTGTGCGGCGGTACAGCCTCGCCGGGGCTGAGCCGTCGGTGCAGTTGACCATCGTCACGAAGTCCCAGCCCAGGCGCTCATAGAGCTCTTCATGGTCGGTTATGAGGTACAGCGTGACCACGCCAAGGTCCGCCATGTCGCGGCAGACGTGTTCCAGCAGGGCGCGCGCAAGGCCATGGCCGCGATGCTCGGGCTCAACGTACAGGGCGCAGACGTTTGGAGCGAGGTCGCGCCGCTCGTGGAAGTCGTTTTCAATGACGCCTACGCCGCCTGCAATCTTTTCGCCGTCGAGCGCTATGTACCACTGCGGTACGGCTCCGCCGCCGGCTATGCAGCAGTTCATGCTGCTGAGGTACTCGCTCTCAGGCACGTCCCACTTCTCGTGGAACCAGCTAGCGGCCCTGCCGCAGTATTCTGGGCGCCCGCGTATGTTTATGATGTTGTAATCAGCCATGTTAACCTCCAGATTTGCTATCTGGACCATTATATCACGGCTTGCCTGAATTGGACAGGTCTGATATAATACCCGCGAAAGGCGGGATGGATATGTACAGTGTGTTTGAGCTCTGTCCCGCAGCAGAGCTCTCTCCATATAAGACCTTTGAGTGCGGCCAGTGCTTCCGCTGGAACCCCGACGAAAACGGTGACTACATAGGCGTCGCGTCCGGGCGCGCGGCCAGGGTGTTTGAACGCGACGGGAAGGCGTTTATAGAGTGCGAGAGCGCGGATATCGGCTTCTGGCGCGAATACCTGGATATGGACACCGACTACGCTGCGGCGCGCAGGAGCATCATGCTCGGTGAATACCTCACCGAATGCGCCGAGTACGGCGAGGGCATACGCATACTGCGCCAGGACAAGTGGGAGGCTCTGTGCTCCTTCATCATATCACAGTGCAATAACATCCCGCGCATCAAGGGCATAGTTGAAAAGCTCTGTGGCCTGTTCGGAGAGGCTTTTGACACGCCCTGGGGCGAAAAGCACTCCTTCCCGACGGCAAGCCGCGTGGCCCTGCTTGAGGAGCCGGAGCTGGCCCCGCTGCGCTCAGGATACCGGGCGGCGTACATAATCAGCGCCGCGCGTGCCGTCGCCTCGGGGGACATAGATTTGGAATACGCCGCTTCCCTTAACGGAAACGAGGCCAGGAAGTATCTAAAGGGCCTTAACGGAGTAGGCGACAAGGTGGCCAACTGCGCGGTGCTGTTCGGCCTGCACAGGATGGATGCTTTTCCCGTGGACGTGTGGATAAAGCGCGCGCTGAAGGAGCATCTGCCCGAGGGCTTTGACCCTTCGTCTCTCGGTGAGTATGCGGGCTTGGCGCAGCAGTACATGTTCTTTGCCGAGCGCGAGCGGTCGGTAAGAGGGCAGCTGACATGAGCGGCAGCCTGCGCTGGCTGAACTGGGCCGCCGAATTGCAGAGCCTTGCCCAGGCGGGGTTGGAGTACAGCAGGGACCCCTATGATTTGGAGCGCTTCGAGCGCATCCGCAGTATTGCGGCAGAGATGGTCTCGCACATGTCGGATGTGCCCGTTGAGAAGGTGCGGGAGCTCTTTTGCGACGAGAGCGGATACCAGACGCCGAAGCTGGATACCCGTGCGGCCGTCTTTGAAAATGACAGGATTTTGCTTGTGCGTGAGAATGACGGGCTCTGGTCGCTGCCGGGGGGATGGGCGGACATAGGCATATCCGCTGCCGAGAACGCGGCAAAAGAGGTTAGGGAAGAGGCCGGGCTGGAGGTCAGGGTAGAGCGGCTGATTGCCGTTCAGGACCGGGCCAGGCACAACCGTCCGGTTTTGGCCCACAGCGTCTGCAAGCTGTTTTTCCTCTGCACCGCGCTGGGAGGCAGCTTCAGAGAAAATATTGAGACTACGCAGTCGGCGTATTTTCCTGAGGACGGCCTTCCGCCGCTGAGCGAAAGCAAAAACACGGCAGAGCAGGTCAGAATGTGCTTTGAGGCATATCGCAGCCCGGATTGGACGGTACTTTTCGACTGAAGCGCGCAGCGCCGCCGCTTCTAACTGCGTGGGCCCTGCCGTGCAGGATGCGCCGTTCACACTTTATCTGTTGACTTCAACTTTTTCTATGATAAAATAATAAGAATCAATCCAATAAGAGATAGATTATAAAATTATACGGGGGTGCGTGACATATGGAAATTACGAATCACTTCAATGAGCGCTTTGTCGGCGAGGGGCTGACGTTTGACGACGTGCTGCTCGTCCCGGCAGAGAGCAATGTTCTTCCGCCTGACGTGGACTTGAGTACCCATCTCACCAGGAACATAAAGCTGAATATCCCCATCATGAGCGCGGCAATGGACACTGTTACCGAGTACCGCATGGCTATCGCCATCGCGCGCGAGGGCGGCATCGGCGTCATCCACAAGAGTATGCCGATAGACGCTCAGGCCGAGCAGGTGGATATGGTCAAGCGCAGTGAAAACGGCGTTATCACGAACCCGTTCTATCTCGGACCGGACAACACGCTCGAGGAAGCCGACAATCTCATGGCAAAGTACCGCATCTCCGGCGTACCCATAGTCGATGAAAACGGGCGTCTTATCGGCATCATCACAAACCGCGACATGAAGTTTGAAGAGGACATGTCCCGCCCCATCCGCGACGTCATGACAAGCGAGGGCCTTGTCACGGGCCGCGAGGGCACGACTCTCGAGGAGGCCAAGGACATCCTCCGCCGCCACAAGATAGAAAAGCTGCCCATAGTAGACGACGACTTCCACCTGAAGGGCCTTATCACCATCAAGGATATAGAGAAGGTCGTAAAGTACCCCAACTCCGCCAAGGACAGCCATGGCCGCCTGCTCTGCGCCGCCGCAATCGGCGTTACTAAGGACATGCTCGACCGCGCGGGCGCGCTTGTCGCCGCCGGAGTCGACGCCCTCGTCCTCGACTCCGCCCACGGCCACAGCGCCAACATTATGCGCTGCGTAGGCGAGGTCAAGGAGCACTTCCCGGACGTCGGCGTCATTGCCGGCAACGTCGCCACCGCCGAGGGTACCGAGGCCCTTATCAAGGCGGGCGCCGACTGCGTCAAGGTAGGCATAGGTCCCGGCTCCATCTGCACTACCCGCGTGGTTTCCGGCATAGGCGTGCCGCAGATAACCGCCATCATGCAGTCCGCCGAGATGGCCGACAAGTACGGCGTGCCCATCATCGCCGACGGCGGCATAAAGTACAGCGGCGATATTGTCAAGGCCATAGCCGCCGGCGGCAGCGTGGTCATGATGGGCTCCATGCTCGCCGGATGCGAGGAGAGCCCCGGAGAGAGCGAGATATTCCAGGGCCGTCAGTTCAAGGTCTACCGCGGCATGGGCTCGCTCGGCGCAATGCAGAAGGGCAGCGGCGACCGCTACTTCCAGTCCGGCACCAAGAAGTACGTCCCCGAGGGCGTCGAGGGCCGCGTACCTTACAAGGGAGCCGTCAGCGACACCATCTATCAGATGATGGGCGGCCTGCGCTCCGGCATGGGCTACTGCGGCGTGCCTACCATCCAGGACCTGCGTACCAAGACCCGCTTCATCCGCATCACCGGCGCGGGCCTCAAGGAGAGCCACCCGCACGACATATACATCACCAAGGAAGCCCCCAACTATTCCACACACAATCAGGATTAAAACTGGCCGAAAAGGGCGCAAGCGCCCTTTTCGTGCCAATTTGCCCTGTGCCTACGGCACAATGGCTTTTGCTGCACGAGCTGCGCGCGTCCGTCAGCGCCGGGCTTCCGGCGCTGACGGACACACTTGCCGTGCAATGGGTATTTTTCCCGACGTACACGCCGCCGGGAAAAATAGATTACAATAATAAGCGCGTCGGCGCGCGACCCGAGGCAAAGCCACGGGGAAAACGGATTCAAAGCGCGCGTCGGCGTGTGCGCCGGTGGAAAAAGGAAATCCAATATTTACGCCAACGGCGCAAATTCTGCGAGCCTTTTATGGAGGGATTTCGCATGGACGACAAAGTAAAAACTCTGCGCGACTGGATAGCCGCCAGTGACAATATAGTGTTTTTCGGCGGGGCGGGCGTATCCACTGAGAGCGGCATACCCGATTTCCGCAGTGTAGACGGGCTGTACAATCAGCAGTGGGACTATCCGCCGGAGACGATACTCTCCGCCACGTTCTTTGAGCGCAGCCCGGAGGAGTATTACCGATTCCACCACGCCAAGCTCGTAGTGGACGGAGCGAAGCCGAACAGGGCCCATCTGCGCCTGGCTGAGCTCGAGCGAGAGGGAAAACTCAAGGCCGTAATCACGCAGAATATTGACGGCCTGCATCAGGACGCGGGCAGCAAAAACGTGCTTGAGCTGCACGGCAGCATACTGCGCGCCTACTGCACGAAGTGCCGCGCGCCGTATGACGCTTACAAGATGAACCACTGCCGGGGCGTGCCGCGCTGTCCGAAGTGCGGCGGCGTAATCCGCCCGGACATAGTGCTCTACGAGGAGATGCTCGACGAGGATGTCCTCACGCGCGCGGTCAGGTATATCCGCAACGCGGATGTGCTCATCGTAGGCGGCACATCGCTGGGCGTCTATCCGGCGGCAGGGCTCATAAACTACTACGAGGGGAACAAGCTTGCGCTGGTAAACCTCTCGGAGACGTCCTACGACAGGTACGCGAACCTGGTCATTCACGAGAAGATAGGCGAGGTGTTTTCGCAGGTATGAGCCGAATAGACGTGCTCGGCGTGGGCTTCGACAACCTCACGATGGATGAGGCGGTTGAATCCGCGCTGAAACTCATGGAGGAACACGCAGCGCGATATGTGTGTACCCCGAACCCCGAAATAGTTATGGCTGCGAAGAAGGACGCCTCACTGCGCTCCGCCCTCGAAGGCGCGGATATGGTGCTGGCCGACGGCGTGGGTGTGACAAAGGCCGCGTCCATGCTGAAAACGCCGCTCAAGTCCCGTGTACCCGGCATAGACTTCGCACAAAACGTCATATCCCGCCTGGCCGGAAAGGGCGGGAGCGTCTATCTCTTCGGAGCCAAGCCCGGCGTGGCCGAGACTGCGGCGGCGAAGCTGACGGACATGTACCCCGGCGTCGTCATAGCAGGGACGTCGGACGGGTATTTCACCGACGACAAGCCGGTAATCGAGAAGATAAACGCCTCCAATCCGGATTTGCTTATGGTCTGCCTCGGCTCGCCAAAGCAGGAGAACTGGATGGCGTCGAACGCGGGAAGGCTCAGCTGCGGGCTGATGGCAGGCCTGGGCGGAAGCCTTGACGTGCTGGCCGGGAACGTACAGCGCGCTCCGGAGGCCTGGCGCAAGCTCGGCCTGGAGTGGCTTTACCGCGTTATTAAAGAGCCGAAGCGTATAGGGCGCATTGCAAAGCTGCCCCTCTTCGTCGTCGAAGCCGCTTCGGAAGGAAGGAGAAAGCGTTGATGGGCAAGCTTGTTGTGCTTGAGGGTATTGACGGCTCCGGGAAGAGTGCGCAGTACCGCAGGCTTGTTTCCCGTTTTGAGCGCGAGGGCATAAAGTATCACAGCATAGTATTTCCCCGGTATGACCAGGAGTCGAGCGCGCTGATACGCATGTATCTCGGAGGTCAGTTCGGGGAGAAGCCGGAGGATGTGAACGCGTTTGCGGCGAGCATTTTTTACGCCGTCGACCGTTACGCCTCATATATGACGGACTGGAAAGAATACTATGAGCAGGGCGGCCTTGTGCTCTCCGACAGGTTCACGACGTCCAACGCTGTGCACCAGGGCGCAAAGCTGGGCGCGGACGAGCAGCCCGCGTTCTTCGACTGGCTGTACGATTTGGAATACGTCAAGCTCGGCCTGCCGAGGCCGGACATGGTCATATATCTGGACGTGGACGTAGAGACCAGCATGGCGCGCATGAAGCACCGTCAGCAAAAGACCGGAAAGGACGGAGACATACACGAGCGCGACGTCGAGTACCTTCAGCACTGCCTGGACACGGCGCACCGCGCCGCCGCGCATTACGGCTGGCGCACCGTAGACTTCAAAAAGGACGGGGTCGAACGCGCTGTCGACGAAAAACACGAGGAGATATTCAGCATCGTCAAAGAGCTGCTGTGACTGCGGAGTGAAAGTGAAGTTATCTAAAGCCCAATTCCGCGCCGAAATACGCGGGAGGATTAAAGCCCTGGACGCGGAGTATATTCGCCGCAGTGACGAGGGGATAATGGAGAATGTCCTGGCTCTGCCGGAGTTCCTCTGTGCCTGTACGGTGTTTGCCTACCATGCGATGGGGCGCGAATGCGCTACCCGGGGTATAATAGACAGGGCCCTTGCTTTGGGCAAGACCGTGGCCCTGCCGCGTTCAAGGCCCGGCGGAGCCATGGACTTCGCCTCCTGCGAATACGGGCTCCACAAGGCGCTCTACGGCATACCGGAGCCTGAACCCGGCGCGCCGGCGATTATACCTAAACCCGGCGACATAGTAATTGTACCAGCCGTGTGCTGCGACAGCAGCGGCATGAGGCTGGGGCAGGGCGGGGGGTACTACGACAGGTTCCTGGCCGCACACCCGGATGTGAGCGCCGTGTGCCTCTGCCGCGCAGAGCTGCTGCAGGAAAAAGTTCCTACAGAGTGGAACGATATGGCTGTTGATATCGTCATAACAGAAAAGGAAGTAATCCGCACTCGCAAGGCAAAATAAAACAGGGCCCGTTAGGGCCCCGTTGGCGGCAAATTCAGCAGCAGGTGTTGCAGCTGTTGTCGCAGCAGCTGTTGTTGTTGCAGCAGCTGGAAGAGCAGCTGTTGCCGCAGCCTCCGCACATGAAGAAGAGCAGAAGGATGATTATAATCCAGAAGCAGCCGCCGTTATTGTTTCCGCAGAACATTTTATAACCCTTTCTCCGCGCTATGTGATAGTTTGCTTTGGCCGGGCCCCGCGCGGAGGGCGCGGCGAACAGTTGTCAGGCCGTATATCGCGGCGAGGTTTTCCCGCCGTCTGAGCCATACTATGCCCATTGGGGCAAACTCGTTACTTCAGGAGACCCGCGAATGGAAAATAATCAGGACAAGTTCAATGAAATTTTCTCCGACGGAAAGAAACGTCATGAAGCTTCGCTGACAGACGATACGGTTGTCGTCCCGTCCCTGGATACCTCAGACTTGAAGCAGGAGCCCGGCGCCGCTGAGCCTGAAGAAGAGGGCAAAGACTTTCAACAGGAGGAAGAGGAGACTGTCGAGAGCCGTGGGCGCAAGCTGCTTGAGAAGCTTGACGGCATGCTCTATGACCCGGAGAAGCACTCCGGGGATGTGGACGGTGTACCCGAGGACGAGGATGAGGAGCTGACTGAGCGCGACTTCATGCCGATACGCAAAAGGCGGGACGGAAAGCTGGGCTGTCTCGGCGGCATGATGTACTTTGTTTTCTGCGTCAGTTTGTCAATAGTACTCGCCTGCTGTGCTTGGATGGCCGCAGTGGATGTTCTGGCTTTGAACAAAGAGGAAATGACGAGCACCATTACTCTGCCTGAGGATATATTTGAGTACAGGGAGGAAGAGGTCGAGCAGTCGGACGGTACTTTTCAAACGGAGACGGTCTCCTATGCAGATATGGACTATGTGGCCGAAGCCCTCAAGGAGGCCGGCCTGATAGAGTACAAATGGCTTTTTAAGCTCTTTTGTTCCTTCTCCGGGGCCGAGAACGAGGTAGACCCGGGTACTTATACCCTGAATACCAGGCTGGACTACAACGCCCTTGTATCCAATATGCAGACTGGTACGGCCAGCATGGCTACTACGACCGTGACCTTCCCCGAGGGCTTCACGATGCAGGAAATCTTTGAGAGACTTGAGGAAAACGGAATTTGCTCTGTCGAGGAGCTTTACGAGGCGGCAGCGGAATATTCCTACAACTACTCCTTCCTGGAGTGGGCGACTCCCGGCGACGCGAGCAGGCTCGAGGGATACCTGTTCCCTGACACCTACGAGTTCTATCAGGGCGAGCAGGCCTCCAACGCAATAAACCGCTTCCTGCTGAACTTCCACGGCAAGCTCACCGCCGACATGTATGCCCAGGCCGAATCGCTGAACATCACGCTGCATCAGGCCGTGATAATTGCCTCCATGATTGAGGCCGAGGCTGCGAACGACGACGAGAGGGCCCAGATTGCCTCCGTTATCTACAACCGCCTCGCCGCGAATATGCCGCTGCAGATAGACGCCACTGTAATGTACGCGCTGGGTGAGCACAAGGATTTCCTCACCGAGGAGGATTTGCAGGTGGACAGCCCGTACAACACCTATCTGAACACCGGCCTGCCTGCCGGGCCTATATGCAACCCCGGCCTTGCGAGCTTGAACGCAGCGCTGCAGCCGGCAAGTACGGACTACCTGTACTATGCGCTGAACACCGAGACAGGGCAGCACGAGTTCTTCAGCAGTTACGACGCCTTCCAGGCTTTCACCGCCACACAGGACTACACTGGGCAGTGAGAAGTATTACAAATGAAAAAGCAGCAGCCTTAAATTAGGCTGCTGCTTTTTTGCAGATTCGCGCCGCGTCGGGCTCTGCAATGCAATTTGATGCGCCAAGTTGAGCTTTGCGCTGGAATCAGCTTGTTTCACAAAAAATATACTTGTATACGGCTGAATTATAGTTTATACTTACAGTAGATTGCGCCCACCGGCGACATTGCTAAAAGGAGCTGTAAGTATGGAGCTTGAAAACTTTGAAGGCATACTGGAGCGCGTGCCGAAGATGTCGCGCCCCATGCGCGTCATATTGGCAGGTTCGGACGGCGAGAATATGATACGGGGCCTGTTTGCCGCCCAGGAGAAGGGCATAGCGCAGCCGGTGCTTGTCGGCGACCGGGCGCGGACAATTACGGTCCTGGAGCGCTTCGGACTCGAGCGAGAGCCGTATACAATGGTAGACACGCCGCCGGGACACAACATAACTCAGGCGGCGATAGATATTATAAACTCCGGTGACGGCGACGTGCTGATGCGCGGCAATATCACGACGAGAGACTTCCTCATGCCGGTGCTGGACAAGTCTAACCATCTGCGCACGGAGCGCCTGATGAGCCACGTTTCCCTGGCGAGCCTGCCGGAGTATCCCAAGCTTCTCGCGCTGAGCGATATGACGGTCATAATCCACCCGAATATGTCGCAGAAGCGTGAGATTATCCGAAATACTGCCGATGCGCTGAAGGCCTTCGGTTATGAAAACCCAAAGCTGGCGCTGCTAAGCCTGGTGGAAAAGGTCACGTTCCACATGCAGGACACTGTCGAGGCTCAGCGCCTTGTGGCGGAGCAGAAGCAGAAGCCCTTTGCGGACTGCGAGCTTTGGGGCCCGATTTCCTACGACCTGATTCTCAGCAAAGAGGCGGCCAGGCTCAAAGACTACAGCTGCCCGTGGTCGGGCGGAGGCTTCGACGGCATCATCGCCCCGGACCTTTCGACGGCAAACGTCCTTGTAAAGAGCTGGCTGATTCACGCCCATGCGGTGACTTGCGGCGCTGTTGTGGGCGCTCGCGTCCCCATCGCGCTCACCAGCCGCAGCGCTGATGAGGAGGAGACCTATCTCTCCATAGTATTCTGCGCAGTCCTGGACGCATGGCGCAAGCAGACTCACCACGAGCTGCAAAGCATTTGAATACGCGGTATAGAAGCGCCGCCGGTGAATCCGGCGGCGCTTTTGCACGTTGGCAAACTTCGCACCCCCGGCATACTATGTACTGCTTGCGGGGTATCTGCCCGCGGCTCTGAAACCATGGTGAAGGGAGTAAGCAAATGCCAAGATGCTTTAATCAGTGCCGGGGCAATAACTCCGGTACATGCAGCGATAGTTCCAACAGCGCAGGCAGCAAAAACTGCGGATGCGGTAGTGCCGACAACTGTGGAATGAATGTATTCAAGGGCTGCGACTTTTGCAGCCCCTGCCGTCCTATAATGCCGGGCTGCGGCGTCACGGGCCCGACGGGGCCCACCGGCCCAACCGGTCCGACCGGCCCGACCGGGCCGACAGGGCCAACCGGCCAGGGGCTTGAGACCGTGCAGCAGTTCACGCCAGACACACGCTATGCCGAGGGCGACTTCGTTTTTTACAACGGAGGGCTTTATGTAGCCAACGTGAACGACCCAACCGGTATCCCGGGCTTCAGCCCGGACTACAGCCTGGTAACTGTTGCCGGACCTACCGGTGCTACAGGGCCGACAGGCCCGACCGGTGCGTCCGGAACTGCGGGTTCCGTAGGAGCAACCGGTCCTACCGGCCCGACTGGGCCGACAGGCCCCAGTGGAACCGGGCCGACCGGCGCCACGGGCGCTACCGGACCCACCGGCCCGACTGGGCCGACAGGCCCCAGCGGAACCGGGCCGACCGGCGCCACGGGAGCAACCGGTCCCACCGGCCCGACTGGGCCGCAGGGTACGGCCGGTACGCAGGGAGCCGAAGGGCCTACCGGCCCGACCGGCCCCGCCGGAGCGCAGGGCAATGAAGGCCCAACCGGCCCGACCGGGCCGCAGGGTACGGCCGGTACGCAGGGAGCCGAGGGGCCGACCGGCCCAACCGGGCCGCAGGGTACGGCCGGTACGCAGGGAGCCGAAGGGCCTACCGGCCCGACCGGCCCCGCCGGAGCGCAGGGCAATGAAGGCCCAACCGGCCCGACCGGGCCGACGGGACCCAGCGCCACTATTACCCCTGCGGCGGCGGTAAACGACGCAACCAGTACGTCCGACATTGTTACCCAGTTTAATCAGCTGCTGGCCAATATGAGGACGGCAGGCCTGCTGGCAACCTGACACATTAAGAGGACGGCCAATGGCCGTCCTCGCACATAGCTGGAGGCTACTATGATAGTTTGCGTTTACGCCATTTGCAAGAACGAAAGCAAGTTTGTAGACAGATGGATGGACTCAATGCGTGAGGCCGACAGTGTGTATGTACTGGATACCGGTTCTGCCGACGACACTGCAGCACTGCTGCGGGCCAGGGGGGCGCAGGTGACGGTGGAGACGATCTCTCCATGGAGGTTTGACACTGCGCGCAACCGCTCCCTGGAGCTCGTTCCGGACGACGCGGATATCTGCGTTTGCACAGACATTGACGAATACTTCCACCCGGGGTGGCGCAGGCTGCTCGAGGAGGCGTGGAAGCCTGGTACGACACGCGCTGCGTATAGATATACATGGAATTTCAATCCGGACGGCAGCGAAGGCTATGTATTCTGGACCGAGAAAGCCCATTCAAGGCACGGGTATGTGTGGACGCATCCGGTGCACGAGGTGTTGTCGTGGGTAGGGGAGGGGCAGGAAGGCGGGAAGGTGTATGTTGAAGGCATGCAGCTTGATCACCGAGCCGACAACAGCAAGTCAAGGTCACAGTATTTACCTCTGCTCGAGCAGTCGGTGCTGGAGGATCCGGATGATGACCGGAATATGCACTACCTGGGCCGCGAATACTATTTCCACAGCATGTGGGATGAGGCTATAATAACTCTGAAGCGCCACCTGCTGCTGCCCAAGGCGACGTGGCGCGACGAGCGCTGCGCCTCCATGCGCTACATTGCGCGCTGCTATGCGGCAAAGGGGGATATGGGCGAGGCCAAGCGCTGGCTGATTCGCGCAGTGGCCGAAGCGCCGCACCTGCGTGAGCCGTACCTTGAGCTGGCGGAACGCATGTACGAGGAGTGCAACTGGGACGCGGTAGCTGCGTTGTGCCGCGACGCGCTTGAAATCACTGAGCGGCCGCGTACATATATATGCGAGGCGGAGGCTTGGGGAAGCATGCCTTGGGATTTGCTTTCCCTGGGCCTGTATTACACCGGACGCCCGTCTGAAGCCGTGGACGCCGCCAAAACGGCGCAGAAACTGTCGCCCAAAGATGAGAGGATAGCCAGAAATATTGAAATCATGCAGGAGAGCTTAAAATAAGATTACCGGCCCGGTTTAAATCCGGGCCGAAAAAATTTGGCTCCGGATTCATAAAACACTTGACGAAGCGGTAAAGGTACAGTATAATCATCATGTAAATTAGGCGCAACTAACTAAGTGGCGTCTAAAAAATCGGCTAATGGTTAGATAAAACTAACTCAAGAATGAAAATAAGAAAGGAAGGGACCATGAGCGTTGTAATAGTTGGCGGCAACGAGCGTATGGCGGGACAGTACGAGAGTATCTGTCGTGAACATGGCTACAAGGCCAAGGTGTTCACCAAAGAGCACGGTTCGCTAAAGAAAAAGCTGGGGACTCCGGATTTGCTGATACTTTTCATAAATACCGTGTCACACAAGATGGTGCTCAGCGTGACTCAGGAGGCTAAGAAGAATTCAGTGCCTGTGGCCAGGGTGATGACCAGCAGCGCTACGGCCCTCCGAAGCACGCTGCAGGAATACGCGAAGGCGGTGTGATATGTGCCTTGAGAAATACTTGGTTGAACAGTGCGCCCCCACTCTGGCCTCACTCAAGACCGGCACGCTGTTCGGCGTGTTTGAGGACGACGAGGCAGAGCTGGCCCGGCAGGTGCGGGAGTGGCAGTTGGAGCTTGCCCCCAAAGGCCTGGTACTGACCACACTGCGGTACAGAAACGGGCGCGCACTGATATATTTGGGCAGGCTTTCCCAACTGGAGCGGGATCTTTCACTCCCGGGTGCGGGTGCGCTGCTCAGGAGCTGCGGCTACGAGACCGGAGGGGCAGTGAGCGTGCTGGACAAGCTGAGCGAGCGATTAGGAGCTGATGAGGGCTTTCCGCACGAAATAGGATTGTTTTTGGGCTATCCCTTGCCGGATGTGCTGGGATTCATACGATATGGCGGAAAAAACAGCAAGCTTACCGGCTACTGGAAGGTCTACGGAGACGAGCGTGACGCAGAGCGACGCTTCACTTCATACCGCAAATGCAGTGAGATATATTTGCGCCTGTGGGAGAAAGGACGCAGCGTCCGCCAGTTGGCTGTAGCAGCGTAAAATATGCGCATATCAGCTTAATAATATTTATGTATGCAAGAAAAGAGGTACTAATATGAGTAAAATTGCAGTTGTATATTGGAGCGGCACAGGCAATACTGAGGCAATGGCAAACGCTGTGGCTGAGGGAGCAAAAGCTGCCGGGGCGGATGTTGATTTGATGACCTGCTCAGAGTTTGACGCCGTTAAGTTAGCAGGATACGACGCTATCGCCTTTGGCTGCCCGGCCATGGGCAGCGAACAGCTGGAGGAGGACGAATTCGAGCCGATGTTCTCGTCCTGCAAACCGGCTCTCAAGGGCAAAAAGATAGCCCTCTTCGGCTCCTACGGCTGGGGCGACGGAGAGTGGATGCGCTCTTGGGAGGCTGAAGCGAAGGGCTGCGGAGCTGTGCTTGCCTGCGGCAGCGTGATATGCGCCGACGCGCCAGACGCAGAAGCCGGGGCGTCCTGCGAGGCGATGGGCAAGGCGCTCTCCTGAATACAAACAATTGAGAAACGGCTGTGCCGGTACCGGCACAGCCGTTTCTTTAACCAAAGGTCCAGAAAGCGCCGCCCAGGGCGACCCTCCAACCGGACAGCCCCGCATCCTTAAGGCGCATTTATCCCGGATGCTCGGAAAACTCCTTGCTGCTGTAAGTACAAAGTTCAAACCTTCAGGCTGATATCCCCGTGCTCTGCCTTTTCCAGCAGCGATGCGCCAAGCTGCTTGTCTATGAAGCGCTCGTACTGCACGAGATAATTTGCGACGTTGCGCTGATTCCTGCCCAGACGTCCGATTGTCGTGGCGAAGGTGAGAAGTATGCCTCCCAAGTAGCCAAAAAGGGAGTAGTCCAGGCCCCAGCCGATAACGGCCAGTGTGGCCGCGACGGTTATAATGAGCCAAAACACGGTTGTGTACGCAATCTTCATGTATATGGCGCCGGCGGCAACGCGCCCCGGATACCTGGCCTTGAGCTCTCTGGTCAGCGGTATGGCGCTGGTGTAGCAGAGCAGTACGCGCAATATGCCGAAGGTGTAGAGCAGGGCTCCTGACAGGAACAGCAGTATAGCTATTATGACTTCGAGTACCATATCAGGCTTCGGGCTCCGCAGCGGCGGCCTTAAGGGCCTGGGACATGCTGCTGACGTGACGTTTGAGCGCGTCGAATGTCTCGGCGCTTATCACATGCTCTATGCGGCAGGCGTCCTCGGCCGCGACTTCCGGGTCGACGCCCATTGCGGTCAGCCACTCGGATATCAGCGTGTGGCGCTCATATATCTTTTCCGCAATCTCCTGGCCCTTGTCGAGCAGTATTATGCTTCCGTCGTCGTCGACCTTGATGTAACCGCCCTGGCGCAAGTTTTTCATCGCTACGCTGACGCTGGGCTTGGAGAAATTCATCTCGTTTGCTATGTCGATAGAGCGCACTGCGCCCTTGCGCTTGTGCAGGACAAGTATGGTTTCGAGATAGTTCTCGGCGGATTCCTGTATTTTCATGTGCTGAGCCTCACTTAGTTTAATTTATTTAATTAAATCTTATTCTAGCACATTAATTCATCGAGTGCAAGCCGGCAAGAAAAAAGTGCCCGCAGCATGGAAACCTTGTCTGGATGAGGCAGGCATGTTATAATTTGAAAAACCGTCGAAAGAAGAGTGGAGCATGAGCTCGTTTGCGCTGAAAATAATTGCCATCGTATGCATGACTCTCGACCACTTTGACAAAATCATAGGACAGGGCGGTCTGCTGCAGCTTTATCCTGACCCGGAGGCGGCTCTCGCTTCAATGGAGGCGCTGAGCCTGACGTCAGGCATCCTGTTCCCGATGGAGGTGCTGGGCCGTGCAGCCTTTCCTCTCTTCGCCTTCATGATGGCGGAGGGCTGCGCAAAGACACACAGTATGCCGCGCTATCTGGGCCGCCTGGCGCTGTTTGCCGTGATTTCCGAGCCGTTTTTTTACTTTGCCTTTGAGCCGGGCGCAAGCTTCACCGGGCTGATGAATGACCTTGTGGGGCTGAATTTTACGAATGTCTTTTTTACGCTTTTCCTTGCAGCGCTCGGTATATTTATATTCCAAAAGCTATCAGGGAAGTATGAGGCAAAAGGTGCGGTTATGTCCTTAATTGCCGCATTGGTTTTGGCACTCGCGGCAGAGTATTTTAATACCGACTACGGCGCGATGGGCGTACTGCTTATCGTGGCGCTGTACCTTACGAGGGGCAGGCGCGGCATACAGTGCGTGGTTGTTGCGCTTTGGGCTGTCACACTTTACCTGGGCGGCTATTTGCTTACGTTTGGTTCCGGCGGCGTTGCGAACAGCGTCCTCGAGGCGCTCGGCGCCTGCCTCGCCTGTATACCCATAGCTCGCTACAACGGCAAACGCGGAAGGGCCATGAAGTGGACGTTCTACGTCTATTACCCGGCGCACCTGCTTGTGCTAACGCTTATAGACCGCGCGCTTCTGGGCTGAGCGGGATTGACAAGTCCCGCCCGCCATATTAAACTATATTTTACGACAAATCCAAGGGGGAATGCTCTTGTTCAAAGTAATAAAGCGGGAAGGGAGAGCCCGCCGCGGCGAATTTACCTGCCCTCACGGCACGGTGCAGACGCCGGTGTTCATGAACGTCGGCACCCAGGGCGCGATAAAGGGAGCGCTCTCGGCGCGTGACCTCAAGGAGATAGGCTGCCAGATTGAGCTGTCCAACACCTATCACCTACACGTCCGGCCCGGAGACGAGCTTATAAAGTCGCTCGGGGGGCTGCACAAGTTTATGACCTGGGACGGGCCCATTCTAACCGACAGCGGCGGATTCCAGATTTTCTCCCTGGCCGAGCTGCGCAAAATAGGGGAGGACGGGGTGCGCTTCAACTCGCACGTCGACGGAATGCATATCTTCATGGGGCCTGAGGAGAGCATGCGCATACAGTCCAACCTGGGCTCGGATATAGCCATGGCCTTTGACGAGTGCATCAAGATACCCTCGCCGTATGACTACGTCAAGGCGTCCATAGAGCGTACGGCGCGCTGGCTCGTCAGATGCAAGACCGCGCTCGAGCAGTACAACTCCGAGCCGGACGCCGTGAACCCCGGCCAGGTGCTCTTCGGCATTAACCAGGGCGCTGTGTTCCACGATTTGCGCATAGAGCACATGAAGCGTATCGCCGAGCTGGACCTGGCCGGATACGCCATCGGCGGCCTCGCCGTGGGTGAAACGGCGCAGGAGATGTACGACACCATCGAGGCGGTGGAGGAGTACATGCCGAAGGACAAGCCGCGTTACCTCATGGGCGTCGGCACGCCGGGCAACATCCTGGAGGCCGTCAGCAGGGGAGTGGACTTCTTCGACTGCGTCATGCCTGCGCGCAACGGCCGCCACGGCCACCTCTTCACCTGGAAGGGCATCATAAATATCAAGAACGCGAAGTACGAGCGCGACGAGTCGCCCATAGACCCGGAGTGCGGCTGTCCCGTGTGCCGCCGGTATTCCAAGGCATATCTGAGGCACCTGTTCAAGGCCGAGGAAATGCTCGCAATGCGCTTTGCCGTCACGCACAACCTGTGGTTCTACAACAGCCTCATGCAGCGCATCCGCGACGCGCTGGACGCGGGAAATTACGAGGCTTTCCGCAGGCAGTACAGCGCCGTGCTCGACACAAGAATATAAAAACCTTGCAATTTTGAAAATAACGGGTTATAATCTACACACTGTATCTTTTGGCTGGAGGTAAGCAAACCAATGTTCCACAACATTCTCACAAGTACAGGTGCTGCCGGCGGGATGTCATCCATCCTGTTCCTGGTCATCATCTTCGTCGTGTTCTACTTCTTCCTTATCCGTCCCGAGAATAAGCGCAAGAAGAAGCTCAACGACATGCGCAACAACATCTCCCTCGGCGACGAGATTGTCACTATCGGCGGCATTATGGGTAAAGTCGTACAAGTGACTGAGGACACCATCACCTTCGAGACCGGTGAGGACCGTGTCCGCCTTCAGGTGACCAAGTGGGCCATCTCCTCCAACGTCCGCGAGGAGAAGGAGCGTGCCGCTCAGGAAGCCGCTGCCCGCGCCGCAAAGGCCAAGGGCAAGAAGAAGGCCAAGACCTCCGGCGAAGAGAACAGCGTCGACGGCGAAGGCAAGTAATTCAACACAGCAAGTAATTTAATCCCCTCCGACGTAATAGGATGTACAAACACCTGCGTCGGAGGGGATTTTATGACTACGCAAACATCCCGCCAAACTAGGCGGAAACGAATGCTGAAGTGGTATCTGGCGGGCCCGCTCGTGTGCGCCGTCAGTCTGCCGCTTCTTCTCTATGTCTGCGCCCTGCTGCTGGCGCGAGAGATACTGCCGTTCGGCTTGATGGAAGAACTTGTTATAGCCTGCGTGTTCCTGAGCGGGACGTTGGGCGGCTTGGCTGCGGCCCTGAGCGGGGGGGAGAAGGCCTTCCAAACCGGCCTGTCTGTTGGAGGCATATTGGCCTCGGTTATCGTCGTACTTACGCTCGCAGTGCCCGGCGAGGGCGCGCTCAGCGCAAGCTGCATCAGGCATGTGATAGCTGCGCTGGCGGGCGGCGCTTTCGGCGGAGTGCTCAGTGTCAGGCGCTCTGGCGGAAAAAAGAAGCGCGCCAGGCGAAAATAATATTACTATCTGTAATATCCGGCCAAGTAGACATAAGTCAAGACATATAACCTATATGCAGTGGCGTGAATGCAGAGCCGAGCACTAAATGTAGTTACATTCGCTCAAATTGCAGGATTCTGACTAACGGGAAGTAAACATAGTTAACATAAGTAAGTAGACATAAAACATGGTCATAATTCACAAAATTACGCTTATTTTGACAAAGGACTTGATTACTGATGAGTTTTGTATTATATTGTGCCTACTTGAGTTATGTAAATTGCGCTCCTGCGCCGCTCGCGCAGACGGCCCAAATGGGCCGTGAGACGTGAAGGCCGCGCGGAGCTTCGTACATATAGATACAACGCGCCTGATGAGGCGTGGAGGAGAGCTTATAGTGCTTTCCATTTTGGCTGCCTGCTTCATAGCGGGCGCCGTTGCAGGTGCCCTGGCGGGGAGCGGACAGCTTCCGGCGGGGGAAGAGATATTGCCAGGTGATGGAAGCGTGTACGGCTATGGGACATACGCCGGGCTTCTGTTCAACTGTGCGAGATACCACCTTTTTGTCTTGCTTTTTTCTACCTCTCTTCTTGGGGGGGTGCTTATACCGGCGACGCTGGCCTTCAGGGGCTTTGCGCTGTCGTGTTCTGCGGCGTGGATGGTTGAGGCCTATCCGGAGGCCGGTACGGCGCTGTCGCTTATAGTGCTGGGTCTTCCGGCTCTGCTGACGGTGCCGAGCCTGTTTGTGACCGCGCACTGGGGCGAAATGTTTTCGCTCAGACTGCTGGCGGGTTTTACCCGCAGGCCGCTGCCGGCGCAGAGGATGTCGGGGGACAACCGCGCGCTGGCGGTGGTGGTCATGCTGTTTGCCGCCGCCGCTGTGGAGCACTTTGTTGTGCCGCCGCTGGTTAAGCTGATACTGTAAAAGCGGGATGAAAGGGGGACTGAGCTGGTGTCTGAAGCTGCTCTCACCGAATTTGAAGATTACCTGAGAAACGAGCGCAAATCTTCCAACAACACTGTACTGAGCTATATGCGCGACATGCGCCAGCTTAGCGAGTACCTTGAAGCGCACGACCTGCCGGATTTGCTGGAAGTCAGCGAGAAGGACTTGGAGACCTATATAGACTGGCTGCGCTCGAACGGCAAGAGCCCTGCGACCATATCCAGGTGCATTGCCACGTTTAAGACTTTCTACAAGCACTTTTTCGTGAAGGGCAAGATTATTCAGAACCCGGCCGCCACGATAGTCTCTGAAAAGATTGAAAAGAAGCTGCCTCAGATACTCACCAGCAAGGAGGTTGAGCTGCTGCTCGAGCAGCCCGAGTGCACCGACATGAAGGGCTACAGGGACCGAGCAATGCTCGAGCTGCTGTATGCCACCGGCATCCGCGTCACCGAGCTCATTTCGCTGGACGTCTCCGATGTTAACATCCCCGTGGGTTTCGTAAAATGCCGCAGCAAGGACAAGGAGCGCATTATACCGCTCTATTCAAAGGCTGTCAAGGCTGTCAACGAGTACATTGAGTTTATTCGCCCGCACATGCTCGCCGACGAGAACGAAAAGGCTCTGTTTGTGAACATGCAGGGCAGCCGCATGACCCGCCAAGGCTTCTGGAAGATAATCAAGCACTACCAGGCCAAGGCGCACATCGACAAGGACATCACACCTCACACCCTGCGGCATTCCTTCGCGGCGCACCTGCTGGAAAACGGCGCCGACCTGCATTCAATACAGGAGATGCTCGGTCACGCAGATTTGTCCAGTACGCAGATATATTCGCACATAGTCAAGAAGCAGATAAAAGACGTTTACAACAAAGCCCATCCACGGGCGTGAGAAGGGGAACCCCCGGCGGCCTCCGCCGGGGGTATTGTTATTTCCTTGCGCGCATATTCGCTTCATGGTATAATAACGCCGAAATGGCGCGCAGGGCGCGCCATACGCTGTGCGTATTGCTTTGCGCAGCAAAGCTGTTCGGCGCTGTTACACTGATGGCATGGCCTGCGATGCAGGCCGCGCCGCGCGCTTGCAGCCATGGTACAATAACGCCATTGCGCGCTTGACCTTTAGGCCCGGGAGGCGAACCATGCAGAAGCCTGAGATGATATTTTTTGATTATGGCCACACTCTCTGCTACGAGCCGGTACAGGACTATCCTCGCGGCTGGGATCAGGTGCTGTCCCACGCTGTGTGCAACCCAACGGGCATAACGGCTGCGGAGCTCAATGAGCTGTGTATGGGCACATACCGCAGGCTCTACGAGCGCATGCGCCCGCTCGAGCTGGAGACCGACGGCTTCAAGCTCGACGCAACAATATACGACTCGCTCGGGCTGAAGTTCGACGTTCCGCTTGAAGAGCTCGAGTACATCCGCTGGTGTGCCACAGAGCCCATCGAGCCCATGGCTGGTATAAAACCTTTCCTGGAACTCTGCGCGGAACTGGGCGTGCGTACGGCCGTTATAAGCAACCTCTCGTATTCGGGCGGCGTGCTGCGCCGGAGAATAGACGAGACGCTGCCCTTCCACAGGTTTGAGTTCATCCTGGCGTCCAGTGAGTGCGTGTTCCGCAAGCCTTCCGAGTGGATATTCCGGCGCGCCATGGGCATGGCCGGCGTCCGCCCGGAAAGCTCCTGGTTCGTCGGAGACGACGTGCGCTGCGACATCGAAGGTGCAGCCCGCGCCGGTATGCAGCCTATCTGGTTCAAGTGCCCGCTCAAGTGTACATACAAGCCGGAGACGAGAATACCGCCTCAATGCATGTACAAGCGCGTGGAGAGCTGGGACGAGCTGGGCGAGTACCTTCGCGGCTCGCGGCTTGATTTGATTTGTAAAATGTGCTAATATATTTCTTTGAAAGCTGGTGGAGCAGTGCGGATACTGGGCATAGACCCCGGAGTTGCAACGGTGGGTTTCGGGGTTATAGACGCGGAGCGCGGCAAACAGCGGTTTGTCAGCTGCGGCGTCATAACCACCCCGGCGGGGACGCCGCTCTCCAGCCGCTTGGACAGAATCTATGCCGACCTCGGCGAGCTTATAACGACCTTCAACCCGGATGCCGCCGCCGTCGAGGAGCTGTTCTTCAACACCAATATAACTACGGGCATTTCCGTGGCGGAGGGCAGGGGAGTGATACTGCTCGCTTGCTTCCACGCCGGGGTGCCCATCTATGAATATACGCCGCTGCAGGTTAAGCAGGCCGTTGTCGGCTATGGCCGGGCCGAGAAGCGCCAGGTCATAGACATGGTGCGGCGCATTTTGAATCTTAAGAGCGCGCCTAAGCCGGACGACGCCGCCGACGCGGTGGCGATTGCCCTGTGCCACGCGCGCAGCGCCACGAGTCAGCTGCTGCGGCAAGGAGGAAACGGATGTATTACCATTTAGAGGGTACAATAGCCGAGCTGGGGAACAACTACGCGGTGATTGACTGCGGCGGCGTCGGTTATGAGTTGAACGTGAGCCTGTTCACCCTCTCGCAGTTAAAGGCCGGGGAAAAGGCAAAGTTATATGTCGCGGAGTCCATAAAGGAGGACGCTTTCGACCTCTACGGCTTTACCTCGAAGAGTGAGAAGCGCATGTTCCAGCTGCTTATAAGCGTATCCGGTGTCGGCCCCAAAGCCGCGCTGAGCATACTTTCCAGCTCTACGCCGGAGACCTTGTCCATGGCCATCCTGTCCGGAGACGAGAAGGCCCTCACGGTGGCCCAGGGCATAGGCAAGAAGATTGCCCAGCGCGTTATATATGAACTCAAGGACAAGATAGCCAAGGAGTCCGGCGCAATACCGGTCCAATCTGTCGGCGCAAAGCCCGGCGTCGTGTCCTCGGACAAGCTCTCGGACGCCGCAGCAGCGCTCGGCGTGCTTGGCTACAGTGCGAGCGAGATAAACGCCGCGCTGCGTGGAGTGGACACGGATGCGCTCGACGCCGAGGGAATAATTAAGGCCGCATTGAAGAACATGATGAAGTGAGGTGCCGGGCGTGAGTATCAGTTTTTCCACAGAGGACGAGGAGAGGCTCGTAACCTCGACAACCATACTGCCCGAGGACGCAGGAGAGGCGTCGCTGAGGCCCAGAACGCTCGACGAGTACATCGGCCAGGAAAAGGCCAAGGACAACCTACGCGTGTTCATACAGGCCGCCAAAATGCGAGGCGAGTCGCTTGACCACGTCCTTCTCCACGGCCCGCCCGGCCTCGGTAAAACGACGCTGGCCGGTATAATTGCCAACGAGATGGGCGTCAACCTGCGTATCACTTCCGGCCCGTCCATCGAAAAGGCGGGCGACCTCGCGGCGCTGCTGACCAACCTGCAGGAGAACGACATCCTGTTCGTCGACGAGATACACCGCCTTGACCGCGCGGTAGAGGAGATACTTTACCCGGCGATGGAGGACTTCGCCATCGACATAATTATAGGCAAGGGGCCGAGCGCCAACTCTATACGCCTGGATTTGCCGCACTTCACGCTCATAGGCGCGACGACGCGCTCGGGACAGCTAACCGCACCGCTGCGAGACAGATTCGGCGTTACGCTCAGGTTGGAGCTCTACACGCCGGATGAGCTGGCGCGAATAGTTACCCGCAGCGCAGGAATACTGGGTATAGACATAGAGTCCGACGGCGCGTACGAGATAGCTTCACGCTCGCGTGGTACGCCGCGTATAGCCAACCGCATGCTACGGCGGGTGCGCGACTTCGCCCAGGTCAGGGCCGACGGCGTCATTACAAAGGACGTGGCCAACGACGCCCTGCTTCGCCTCGAGGTGGACAAGGCGGGACTTGACGCCTTGGACAGGCGGATGCTGAAGAGTATAATCGAGGCATACGGAGGCGGCCCGGTCGGCCTTGAGACGCTGGCGGCCACCATCAACGAGGAGGCTGTCACGCTTGAGGACGTCTACGAGCCGTATTTGCTCCAGCAGGGCTACCTTACGAGGACTCCCCGCGGACGCTGCGTGACAAGGAAAGCCTACGAGCATTTGGGGTTAAACTATGTCGGGCAAGAGAAAATGGAGTTATAAATGGGAATAGAAGGAAACGGCGCTGTGAAAAAACCCAAACCAACCAGCTTTTTTGCTCAAAATTTTAGAATTTAGCTTGACTTTCCAGAAGCTTGTAATATAATTTATTTGTATGTATGATTTGGTCGTGTTATGACGGACTATTCTTATCTCTCGCAATTGAATGACGAGGAGCTCTGGCGCCTTACTGTCTCGGGCGACGCCCGTGCCGAGGAGGAGCTGATAGAGCGCTATACGCGTCTGGTCAGAATCTGCGCCAGGCCGTATTTCCTCGCCGGTGGGGACAGCGAAGATCTGACCCAGGAGGGCCTGATGGGGCTGCTGAACGCGATACGCAGTTACGAGCCTGATTCAGGGACGCCGTTTAGGCCTTTCGCCGAAGTCTGTATACGCAACCGCATACTGGAAGCCGTTAGATCCGCATCAAGGAAAAAACATGAACCGCTCAACGGCGGAGTGTCGTTGGAATATGTAATCCTCTCAGAAGAAGAATCCCGGCAGCCTTTGGAATTGCAGCCGGAGGTTTTCAGTCGTTCGCCCGAAGAACAGGTACTGGCACGAGAGAGCGAAAAAGAGTTTTATTCCACGTTTTCACGGTGCTTGTCCTCCTTCGAGACGGAGGTGCTTTTCCGCTTCCTTGACGGACTGTCTTACCGGCAGATAGCTGCCGAGGTGGGCAGGACGGAGAAGGCCGTCGACAATGCAGTACAGCGGATTCGCCGCAAGTTGGCGAGGCAGAAAACTTTTATTGGCGACATCAGCAGAAGCTGAACGCATAAAACCGAAAGGTAAATTTTCTAAAGAGAGGGTACAACATGTTCGAAGACAAAGTTCTAGTTTGCAAGGAATGCGGCAAGGAGTTCGTATTCACAGCCGGTGAGCAGGAGTTCTACGCCGAGCGCGGTTTCCAGAACGAGCCGCAGCGCTGCAAGCCCTGCCGCGACGCCCGCAAGAACGCGGCCCGCGGCCCGCGCGAGTATTTCACCGCGACCTGCGCCATGTGCGGTGGCGAGGCCCGTGTCCCCTTCGAGCCGAAGAGCGACCGCCCTGTCTACTGCAGCGAGTGCTTTGCTAAGATACGCGAGCAGCAGAACAACGCCTGAGCTGCCACAAGATTGTAAGAGACGGCCGGGACGCCAAGTACGGCCCGGCCGTTTTTCTTAAATGTTCATCTACCACGGAGGTACAATAAATGGATATCAAGCGCGACACTTTGATCGCCGACATCATCGAAGAGTGCCCGCAGGCCATGCCTGCTTTTATGGCCATCGGAATGCACTGCATGGGCTGCGCCCTCGCCAGCGGCGAGACTGTCGAGCAGGCCTGCTATGTGCACGAGGTAGACCCGGACGCCTTCCTTGAGAAGCTCAAGGAATACCTGGCTACCGTGTGAGGATAGGGCCGGTCGTTCTCGACCGGCTTTATTTTTAATTGCCTATGTACAAGACGAACCTGACGCCGCGCCTGGCGCTCTGCGCACGTTACGCCGAGGGGGCGCATTTGCTTGCGGACGTGGGAACAGACCACGGCTATCTGCCGATAAGCCTGCTCATGCACGGAAAAATAGATGCTGCCGTCGCCGCTGACATAAACCCCGGCCCGCTCTCGTCCGCCAGACGGCACGCCGCTGAGATAGGATGCGAGGACAAATTGCGCTTCGAGTGCTGCGACGGGCTGGATTTTCCTGGGGCGGACTCCTGCGACGCGGTCGTCTGCGCTGGTATGGGCGGCGAGACGATAATGGGAATACTCTCCCGCGCGCCGTGGACAAAGGACGGCGCCAGGCTGATACTGCAGCCTCAGTCCAAGCTGGACGAGCTATGCCTCTGGCTTCGGGAGAACGGCTACGGCATATTCGACGCCGCCGTCGTTTCAGAGGGCAGGCGGATGTATATCGTATTGCTCTGCCGGGGAGAACGCTCGGAGGCGACATACGCCGAGGAGGTCCTGGCGGCCTCCGGCGACCCGCTGCTCGAAGGCTGGGCCGTAGCGCGCATAGCGAGGATAGAGAAGGCGTTGTCCGGCATGCTGAAAGGCTCAGGCTCCAAAGCTGAGGCTGACGCTGCGCGCAGCACGCTTTCACGGCTTGAACAATACGCAAATCTACAGCTAGGAGGGAAACTATGACCACTGTTAAAGACATATTCGGCTTCCTTTGCGAGAAGGCGCCGCTTGAGACGCAGCTGAGCTTTGATAACGCCGGATTTCTCTGCGGCGACCTGAACACGCCGGTAACCAAGGTCGTGACGGCCCTTGACATAACCGATAAGGTCATAGAAGAGGCCGCAGGATACGGCGCCGAGCTCGTGGTCTCGCACCACCCGATGTGCTTCACGCCTATAAAGAGCGTCACTACAGATGACCTCACCGGGCGCAAATTCGCCGCGCTGCTTTCGAGAGGCATGTCGGCTATCTGCATGCATACCAACCTGGATGCCGCTAAGGACGGCGTAAACGACGCCCTGTGCGCCGCCCTGGGCGCGGAGAACCTGGGCCTGCTGGAGCCCGAGGATACCATAAGCCGGCTGTGCCGTTTTAACGAGGCCATGGATTTCAGCGCCTTCCTTGCGCATGTGAAGTCGGCATTGAACGCCAACGGCCTGCGCTATGCCGGGCCGGAGAAGCCGGTACGGCTCTTCGGTATTTGCGGCGGCTCCGGCGGCGACTCCATTATGGCCGCGAAGCAGCGCGGCTGCGACGCCTTTGTCACGGCGGATGTTAAGCACCACCAGTTCATCTGGGCCGAAGAGCTGGACATAGACGTAGTCGACGCCGGGCACTTCAGCACGGAGAACGTGGTCGTCCCCGTGCTGGCAAACTGGATATCCGAGCGCTTCCCGGATGTAGAGGTGCGCATAGCAGAGAGCTATACGCAGCCGGAAAAGTTTTTCTAACCGCAGAAAAAAGCCGCAGAGGCATGCTCTGCGGCTTTTTTCAATAGTTTGCGAAACGCTCTACAGCCTTTGTAAAGCTCTCTATTGTCTTATCGGCGTCACCGTTTTCGATGCCGTCGCGCACGCAGTGCTTGATGTGGCCCTCCAGCACCACCTGTCCGGCCTTGTGCAGCGCGCTCTTCGCGGCATTTATCTGCGCGAGTATGTCCTCACAGGGTACGTCCTCGTCAATCATGCGGTCTATGGCCTGCACTTGGCCTATTATGCGTTTGAACCGCCTGTGCAGGTTATCCGAATCCATGCACTGTCTCATGTCCAAACCTCCAGTCAATCGTCATCAAGCACGCGCAGTCCGACAACCGAAGAGATGGGAAGGGAGAAGGCTATTGCCCCGGCCGGAGTGTCAACTCCGCAGCGCTCCGAGATGGCGCGCATTATTGCCGCCTTCTCGGCGGATTTGGAGACAATCAGGACGACTTCCTTCTCGTCCGCGAGAGAGACGCCCAGAAACTTTTCGCTGAGCTTTCCGCCGGTGCCCTTCGCGTGCAGCACTGTGCCGCCGGCAGCCCCGGCAGAGCGCGCGGCGTCCATTACGGGGTCTGTGTGTCCTTCGTTTATCACGGCCATGATGAGCTCGTGCTCAAATTTAAGCTCGGGCGCAGAGCTGTCGGGGGCCGCGCCGCCGGATATGAATGCCAAAGTACGTCCACCTCCTACACTTTTAATCGGTATGGCAAGCATTATGCCGTTCCCGGGTACGTCTATGAAGAGCCTGCGCTTAGCTGCGCGCATAAGCTGATGGGTCATGTCGCCGCCGGCCACCGTCACCAGCAGCGTCTTGTCTGTGGCTTCCAGGCCGTACAGGTCAAGCACCTCGCTGGTGGCGGTTCCGCGCGCCAGCATTGCCAGCACCATTGGCAGCTTGTGACTTTCAAAAAGCTCGGCTGTGAGCTTTGCCCTGCTGCGGTCTACAATGACCGCCACTAAGTTTAGTATCATTGCGCCACCTCCCACAGCTCGATGACATCGTCGCCGGCCGCTTCGACGGCCTCGGCGACTGCTTCGCGCCTGAGGCTATCTTTGTGAGCCTTGGCCTTGTATATGGCGCCCATTATCTGGACGGTGATGAGCGGCGTCATTGCGACCATCGCAACGAGCCCGAAGGCGTCCGTCATGACGTTCCCTCCGACAGCTTCGGCGGCGCCCATCGCCATAGGCAGCATAAATGTGGCGGTCATCGGTCCGCTGGCCACGCCGCCGGAGTCAAAGGCTATGGCGGTGAACATCTTCGGCACGAAAAAGCCGAGCGCCAGTGCTACCACATAACCGGGAACGAGGAACCAGAGTATATTGATGCCGGTCAGGACCCTGACCATGGCCAGGCCGTTGGCGACGGCAATAGCGGCAGAAAGGCTGATGCCCATGGCCTTTTCGCTCACGGCGCCGGCGCTCATCTCCTCGACCTGCTTGTTAAGGACATGTACGGCGGGCTCGGCGCGGATGATGAACCAGCCCATGACCATTGCGACAGGCACCAGCAGCCATTTGACTTCGCTGGATGCTATTTCACTGCCGAGCAGGGTGCCGAGCGATGAGAAGCCGACGTTTACGCCTGTGAGGAATAGTACAAGCCCGACGTATGTATACAGTATACCTATAACTATCTTCAGGAACGGTATCCTGCGCAGGTGCAGAGATATGACCTGAAAGACAAGGAATATCACAACGATGGGGGAGAGGGCCAAGGCCACCTCCAACATGTAATGCGGTATGGATGCGAGATAGCTGGTTCCGAGCTCAACGGTGTTGGCCCAGCTGGTGACGGTCTGCGCACCCATGGAGCTGCTTTCACTCTGATAGGCGAAGCCGAGCAGCAGCACAGCGAGTATCGGGCCTATGGAGCACAGGCCGACGAGGCCGAAGCTGTCGCTCTCAGCGTTCTTGTCGCTTCGTATGCTGGCCACACCGACGCCGAGGGCCATGATGAACGGCACGGTCATGGGGCCGGTGGTGACGCCTCCGCTGTCGAAGGCAACGCTCAGGAAGTCGGGGTTGGAGAACGCGGCGAGTACAAACACGACGGCATAGAAGGCTATCAGCAGCCACTTGAGGTCTATACCCAGCAGGATACGTATCATGCTCACCACAAGGAAGAAGCCAACGCCCACAGAGACCGTCAGCATAAGCACATAGGTGTTGATGTGAGGTACGTTGTTGGCCAGTACCTGCAAATCCGGCTCGGCTATCGTGATGGCGATGCCGAGAATAAAGCTGAGTATGACGATGAGCGGCACGTTCCTGGACTTTGTCATGCGTGAGCCCAGGTAGTTGCCGATTGGCGTCATGGACGCCTCGGTGCCGAGCGTAAACAGGCCCATGCCTATTATCAGGAAGAATACGGCTATTATAAAGGCCAGCATGAGGTCTGTGGATATAGGTACGAAAAAGAGGCACAGCAGCGCCACTATCAGCGCTATCGGCGCTACTGAAGCTATTGATTCACGAAGTTTTTCACCCAGTATGGTCTTTATCTGCATTGCTTACCCCCTTCGTTTCCAGATTTTCGCCGTACATCCTGAGGCAGGCCAAGCCTATGCCGAGCAGGATGAAGAATGCGAAAAGTATGCGTGGATAGAACCATATATACTCAAAAATAGACAGTATTGCAATACCGCAGAAGGCTGAGCAGGTGCCCATGACAGCGTAGCGCAGGGCCTTGCCTCGTGCGCGTATTATTGCAAAGCAGCTGTTCTTGACGTGGCGCAATATGAACCACATAAACGAGATAAAGCCCAAGACGCCCCATTCCACAAAGAGCTCCAAGTAGAGCATCTGCGAATGGTAGACGCCCTTCGTGGCGCCGGGGAGCGCGTAGTCGGGGTACAGCGCGGCAAAGGTGTTCGGCCCCATGCCTATACCTGTCAGGCCGTAATCGCCAATCATGTTCAGTATGCCCTGCCAGGCGACTATGCGGTGATTGGCAGATGAGTCGTGGCTGTTGAAGATGGTGGAGATACGCGTCATAATGCTGTCCGGCAGGAAGGGGACGAGCAGCAGGCAGGCGACAATGCCGACGGGTATCAGCCTCTTGTCGAGATAGTAGACGAACACAATGGCCGAGACGGCTATGCTCAGCCAGCCGCCGCGGGAGTAGGTCATGACCAGCGCCAGGAGCGGCAGGGCAATGCCGCAGCAGAAGATGAAGCGCCAGGTCGGGCTCTTGCGCTGCATGGCCCAGGCCACGGAAATGGGCGTGAAGAGCACCAGGAATTCGGCGTAGTTGTTCGGGTTGTCGAGCGTGGAATACACGCGGCCAGGCACGCCCTTGTTCAGGGAGAGGTCAGTGTAAGACGCGCTCACGTCGACGCCTATGAAGCGCTGGGCCACGGCATAGAGTGCTGTGACCATTACAGTGAAGTATATCGCGGTCATCAGCTTTTCAAGCCGCTTCTCGTCCGCCAAATCCGCCATGAACACATACATGAAGAGAAAGGCGGCTATGAAGAACAGGAGAACCCTGAAGCTGTCGCTCCTGTCGGACGTGAAGATAAGGCTGGTGAAGCAAGCTATCACGAAGAGCAGCAGCGGGAAGCCGAGCGCGACAGGGCTGACGGGCTCCCTGGCTCCGGCGGCGGCCATCAGGAAGTAGAGCCCGAAGAGGCCGACGGCAAAGAGAAGGGCGTAGGAGTTCGACCACATGGCGTGCGGCGCCACGAACATCACGAACACCACGAGGCACATGATGGTCTCGAAGTTGCAGAAGAATGAGCCGGAGGCCCAGCGCACAAGGACGCTGCGCTTGGCTGGGGTGCGCAGCGCGTTCATGATGCGTGAGAATATGTGTACAAGCCCGAACCAGACGGCGTTTATAAAGCGGCCCGTCAGGCTGTTTTGGTAGTACACCTCAATTTTGGGCGCCCGGCTGAGGAAGCGCACTACGGCGCTGTTGTGGAAGGCGCGGGAAAACGGGCGGTATATACCACGAAGGAAGTTGAATATGGCGCTGTACAGCCAGAAGCCGTACAGCTTTCCCAGGACGCTGTTGGCAAGCATGGCTCTCACCTCGCTTTGCAGAAGCTCGCCGCGTCCTTATTCGATGACTTCTATGTCCGCGACGTCGAGGAAGAGCTTGCAGTCGCCGAAGTACACGCTGGCGCTCTGGCCGTTGCCGTAGAGGATGCCGCCGATTGTCACGCCGCGGCTGCTGACAACGCCGGTGCCTTCAACCGTCAGCCTGACGGAGTTGTAGCCGGAGCGGGCTATCTCAACGACGTTGCCGTTGGCGTCGGTGACGGCGCTCTGGGAATCGCCGAGCGTCCAGTCAACAAGAGTGCCGAGTGTGACCTGGTTCTCGCTGTCCCAGGCCTCGACACCGGCCTCGAGCTGGTCTGCAACGAAGGTGGGGGTCTCCTCACAGAACAGGGTTATGCGCACGTCCTCAGTGTTGGCCGTGGTGCTTTCGGGTCCGAATAGCTTCATGCCGATAAAAGCTGCGGCGGCGATTATGATTATGACTATGATGAGGTCAACAATGTTGACCTTGCCAAAGAGTCTGCCTTTTTCGTCAATCATGGTGGTTCCTCCGAAATTGCTTAGTGTTTTTTGCTGTTTATTGGTAGGCGCGGAAAACGTCCCACGCCAGTTTGTTCAGATCGAATTCTTCGTCCACTTTGCGTCCCGCTGCGGCTGAGTATTCGCCGCGCAGGGCGTCGTTTTCCATGAGCTCGAGTATGGCCCCGGCGAAACCGTCTACGTCGCCGTATTTAAGCACCTTGCCGCAGACGATGTCCGTCTCGGCGAGGTCCCGGTTGCCGCCCACGTCGGTGACCACAAGCGGCAGCCCGGCGTTCATGGCCTCAAGGATGGCAAAGCTCATGGCCTCGTTGCACTTGCTGGTGTTGAGATAGAGGTCGCTGGCCCGAAGTATATCCGCCGTGTCGCTCCTGAACCCGGCTTGGATGACGTATTCGTCTAGCCCGAGCTCGTGCTTGCGGGCGGCAAAGGCGTCGAACTCGCCGCCGTCGCCACAGACTACGCACTTAAAAGGCCTGTCGGTGAGGCGGCGCAGCTGTGCAAGGGAATCCAGCAGGAAGTCGAGGCCCTTTTCCGGGGCATAGCGCGCGAATATGGTCAGCATGAAGTCGTTGCCGCCAACGCCCAGCGACTTTCTTGCGCTGAGGTCTCGCGAGCGGTCGGCCCAGGGCTCGACGCCGTTATATATGACCTCTATTCGCTCGGGACACACGCCGTTCTGTATCATTATGTCCCGGCCCTCACGGCACACGGCTATTATGCGGTGGTCCTTCGGCGTGAACATCCGGTTGAGTATGCACCAGCGCAGGCCGGAGCGTATTGTCAGGTGGTTTGTGTACACCACCCTGGGTGCGCTGTAGTGCTTTAGCGAGAGCAGTGCGATTATATTCTCGCGCGGATACTGGGCGTGTATGACTTCTATGCCGCGCTCTCGGCAATAGGCGGCCAGCTGCTTCGCGGCCGACGCGGCTCCGGAGCGGTCCATGTCCAGGTGCAGCGACGGTATGCCCATGTCCTCCATCTTGGCGCTGAGCTCTCCGGCGACGTTGTACGCGAAATGGCACTCATGCCCTCCGCCGGTGAAGATGCGAACGAGGTTTTCCACATATCTCTCCGTACCGGCTTTTCCGGCAAAATTTATGAGAAAGAGTATTTTCGTGGGACACCCCTCCTTTTTTGAAGCAATCCAATAAATTATATAATATTTCCTATCACATCGTCAAGGCGAGGGTTGTTAACATACCGTAAATATGTTATTATTCACTGCGCAGAGGTGATAAAAATGACCGATAAACTTTATTATACAGACGGTGAAACCAGGACATTCACCGCGCAGGTGCTCTCCTGCACTGAGGAGAACGGGGCCTGTTCCGTTGCGCTAGACCGCACGGCCCTCTTCCCGGGAGGCGGCGGACAGGACGCCGACACCGGTACTCTCGCCGGTCAGCCCATAATAGGTATGCGCGAGGCGGACGAGACGGTGTATCACATAGTCCCTGAGCCGCTCGAGCCGGGGACGACGGTATCCGGCGAAGTTGATTGGGCTCTGCGCTTCCCGCGCATGCAGGGGCACAGCGGCGAGCACATCTTCTCCGGCACCGTGCACCGGCTCTTCCGAGGAGAGAACGTCGGCTTCCACATGGGCGCGGACGCCATGACGCTGGACTTTTCCGTGGAGCTCTCGCCGGATGACATAGCGCTCTGCGAGCTGGAGGCCAACCGGGCCGTCTGGCGCGATATACCGGTTCAGTCCCTTTTGCCCACGGCAGAGGAGCTTTCCCGCATGGAGTACCGAAGCAAAAAGGAGCTCAGCGGCAGGGTGAGGATAGTTGAAATACCGGGCACGGACATGTGCGCCTGCTGTGCTCCGCATGTGGCCCGAACGGGTGAGATAGGCGTGATAAAGGTGCTCGACTATGTGCGCCACAGGGGAGGGACCAGGCTTACTCTGGTGTGCGGAGAGGCCGCATATCGTGACTACGAAGCGCTGCACCGTGTGAACGCGGGCATATCCGCGCAGCTCTCGGCCAAGCGCCTTGAGACAGGCGCGGCGGTGGAGAGGGTCATGCGCGAGGGCGAGGAAAAGCGCTCCGAGATAACCAGGCTCAAGCGCGAGATACTATCGCTCAAGGCAGCGTTACTGCCTCGGGTGGAGGGCAATATGTGCATTTTCGAGCCGGACATGGACGCGATTACTCTGCGGGAGCTTGTCAACGCCGGGGTTGAGAAGTGCTCAGGCGTGTGCGCTGCGTTTTCGGGCGCTGACGGCGGATACAGGTACATAATCGGCAGCGGCAGCGTAGATTTGAGGGCTGCGGCCAAAGAGATAAACGCCGCCATAAACGGACGAGGCGGAGGTTCGAGCGCCATGATACAGGGTACCTGCACCGCGTCACGGGCGGAGATTGAGGCGTTTTTCAACGTAAAACGCGGATAAAAAATAGACCGGAGCCGGCTCCGGTCTATTTTTGGCTTTTCGATTATCTCCGGCCTCCGCCGCCGCCGGCGCGGCCGCCTCCACCGAAGCCGCCGCCGCGGAAGCCCCCTCCGCCGAAACCGCCTCCGCCGAAACCGCCGAAGCCGCCGCCTCCGCCGTAAGGCGGGCGCGGTCCCGGACCACGAGGCGGACGCGGGCCTCTGGGGCCTCTCGGCCCGCCGCAGAAGAAGAACATGGGCATGGCCCCGTAGCCGCGGCGATGCCTGCGCGCACCTACGCCGCCGGCAAATATACTGATGATTACAAGCAGGATAATGAGGGTGATTGCTATGCTGAACAGGGAGTTGCTGTGATAGGAGTCGTCATAGTACCCGTCGTAGTACCCGTCATCGTAGTACCCGCCGCCCTGGCCGGACTGAGAGTCCGAGGTGCCGCCGTAGAGCTCCACGCCGTATATGTCCTCATACACGTCGATAAGGTGAGGGAAGAGCGTGGCGACAGCCTCGTCATACTCGCCCGCGTCGGAGTAGGGCCAGAAGTACTCGTCCAGGAGGGAGTTGATTTCATCGGTGCTTATGTAGTTGGTGAGGCCCTGGCCTACGGCGAGCCAGCCGCGATCCTCCTGCACAACGTGGAGCAGGAGCATGCCGTTATTGGCGGTTTCGCTGCCTATGCCCCAGTCGTTGAAAAGCAGCCAGGCGTACTGCTCGCTGTCATAGCCGCTCGGCAGGTAGTTTATAGTGACTACGCATATCTGCGCACCGTTGCACTCCTGCTCAAGCGGGCCGGAGGCGAGGTCGATGAGCTCCTTTGTGCTCTCGGAGAGCGTCCCGGCGTTATCTGTGACGTAAAAGTCGTCGCTCGGCTGCATAACGCCGTCCGAGGCGAGCGCGCCGCAAGCGATGGTAAAAGCAAATATCAGCGCGAAGAGCGCGGAAAACAGTTTCTTCATACGTTTAGCTAAAGGTGTCGGGCGGATAGACCCCGGCAAACTCGGCCAGTTCCTTAGTGGGGAACTTGTTGTAGGTAGAGCGCACGAAATCTAAAACCTGGCTGTTGTAGTTGTTCTCGTCTATCATCTTCTGCGCACCGTTGAAGGCCTCGACGTAACTGGCCAGGTCGGCCTGTTCGTCTTCGGTAAGCTCGTAGGTGTTCAGTGTGCGCAGCGCTTGATTGAACTCGGCGCTCAAATCCTCGTTCGCGTAGTACATGGAGCTTATGACAGCGCTGTCGCAGGCCCACTGAAGATAGTCCTGCTCGTCGGCCAGAGCCTGTGCGGCCTGCTCGTCGTAACGGGCGAGGATAGACCACACGCCGTTAGTGGCCTGGAGCTTTTCCTGAAGGCGGGTGTATATGCTGCGCTGCCCCTCCACGTTTTCAAAAAATGCGTCCTCAACGGCGTCTATCTCGTCGCCGAGTTTAATCTGCGTATTTAAAACGAGTATGCTCGAACAGAGAATGAGAGCCAATATGACGGCTACTACGGGTTTTTTAAAGAAGTTCATTTATTAGCCTCAACCTCTCAGCTCAAGGAGCTTCTGCTTGAGCTCTCCCTCGATGCGGCCGAGCTCAACCTCGGCCTCGGCGCGCTTCGCGGCGCCGTCTGCCTGAATCTGGCGGACTTCCTCGAGGGTGCTTATGAGCTCCTGGTTGGTCTTTTGCAGCGTTTCTATGTCCACTATGCCGCGCTCGGCCTCTCGGGCTATCTCAACGCTGCCCTGGTGCAGCTTTTCAGCGTTGGACTGGAGAAGTCGGTTGGTCACGTCGTTGACCTCGCGCTGGGCCTCCATGGCCTGCTGGCTGTGGTGCAGGGTGAGGGCCATAACCATCTGGCTCTTCCAGAGAGGGATGGTGTTCACGATGGAGGAGCGTATCTTCTCGGCCATGACGGAGTCGTTGGACTGAATCATGCGAATCTGCGGGGCCATCTGCACGGATATCATGCGTGTGAGCTCGAGGTCGTGCAGCTTTTTCTCGAAGCGGCCTATCATGTTGGCAAAGTCGTTGGCGGCCTGGGCATCCTCTGCCTTGCCGCTCTCTTTGGCCGCGGCCTGGAGCTTGGGCAGCTCGGTCTCGCGCAGCTCCTTGCACTTGAGCTTGCCGGCGAGGATGTACATGGTCAGCTCTTTGTAGTACTGCTGATTCTTCTCGTACATCTTGTCCATCATGGCGATGTCCTTCATCAGCGTGACTTCATGCTTTTCGAGCTCGGAGGTTATCTTGTCGACGTTGTCCTCGGCCTGGTCGTACTGCGCCTTGAGCGCGGCTATGCTCTGGCGCTGTTTCTTGAAAAAGCCGAGGAAACCCTTCTTTTCGTTTTCCTCGAAGTTGAGGCCCTGCAGCTCAACAACCAGATTGCTCAGCTCGTCGCCTATTTCGCCCATGTCCTTGGTGCGTACCTTGCCCAGCGCAGCGCCGGAGAAGTCGGCGATGTTCTTCTGCGCGGCGGAGCCGTAGTTGAGTATTTGCTCGCTGTTCGTCACATCTATCTGTCCTGCAAACTCGCGCACGGCAGCCTGCTCACCGGGGGAGAGGCGGTCAAACTCCAGCTTTTCCGGAGGGACCTCCTCCTTCTTTGCGGGGGCTACGGCCTCGGCCTTGGGCTCTTCAAAGCTCAAATCCGGCGCGGCCTGGGCCGCTGCGGCGTTGGGGTCGAGGGTGAGGGAGGGGATGAACTCCTTGTTTTCGTCCATTTTGTCCAATTCCTTTCTCAGGTCAATTCTCCTGTGTCTGAGTCTGGCCGGCTCTTGCGGCCTTGATTATTGTGTCCTGCTCGTCGTCGCCGGTCAGGCCCTCGCGCTCGAGCATCCGGTTCATAACGGAAATGTCCGTTTCAATGTCCAGCGCCTGGTCCTCGAACAGGCTGTCGAGCTGCTTTTTAAATGCGTCAACAGCGGTGTCCAGCATCTCCTCTATGCTGTGCATGCTCTTGGAGAGGTTTTCGCCCTCGATGCCCTGGCCGCTCATGCGGTCGTAGGCGTTAAGCAGTTTGATGGTCGTGGGCAGATAGTAGTCCAGGAACTTGCGTATTTCTGGCACATCAGAGGGGTCGTCTATGGCGTCCTGGATTATCTTGTCCGAAATCCGCATCAGCTCATTGATGCGGGAGCGAACCTCCGGCGACTGTATGGAGCCGTAGAGACGGCCCATCTCCTTGATGGCCATGTGGCCCTCGTCCACGACAGCGGCGACTTCGGGGTCGAGCGGCTTCTCCGGCTTCCTGGGCGCGGCCTTCCGCTTCTTCGGCGCCGGTTCGGGCTCCGGCTCTGCTTCCGGTTCCGGAGAGCGCTTCTTAGACAGCTTGGATATCAGATATGCGCTGGCTGCGCAGCAGGCGACGGATATCAGGAAGCTGGCCGCAAGGCCGCCCATAGTGTACATTTTGAATATCAAAGAGCACACCAGCCATGCCAGCACAAAGACATATATCGGCCCGGATACGGCCCAGCTGCGTTTTTTGTTCTTGCGTTTCAAGCTCACGACCTCCATCGTGTATGTATATACTTTTACTAAGATATTCTACGGCGAAAGCTTTTCCACGTCAAGAGGAAAACGCGCGGTCCTCAGTCGGAGCCGCTTTCGCCCCGGACGAGGTCAAATACGCTTTCCGGCTGCAAAGCACAGAGCGGCAATCGCCGCAGCGACGGGCAGGGCTGTGAGCACGTTTATCAATATGCAGCGCGGCTTCATATTCACCGCCTTCTTTGAGCAAAGTTTACCATGCTGCAAGAATGCGGTCAAGCGGGCGGACGTGCAGCCTTTTGGGTCTTTTCAATTAAATATATATGTGCTAAAATAAAATGTAAAAATGTCTGAAAAGCTGAGGATATATCATGCCAGAATTCCACGTTGTAAGTGAATATTCTCCCTCCGGCGACCAGCCGGAGGCCATCGACGCGCTCGCTTCAGGATTAGAGACCGGGCTTGACGAGCAGACGCTGCTCGGCGTAACCGGCTCCGGTAAGACCTACACCATGGCCAAGGTCATAGAGCGCATACAGCGCCCTACGCTCGTGCTGGCGCACAACAAGACTCTGGCCGCGCAGCTGTGCTCGGAGTTTCGAGAGTTCTTTCCCGACAACGCTGTTGAGTATTTTGTCTCCTACTACGACTACTACCAGCCCGAGGCCTATATACCGACAACGGACACATATATAGAGAAGGATTCCGCCACGAACGAGGAGATAGACCGGCTTCGTCTGTCTGCCACGGCCTCCCTGCTTGAGCGGCGCGATGTCATCGTCGTGGCGTCGGTGAGCTGCATCTACGGCCTGGGCGAACCGGAGGACTTCGAGAAAATGATGGTACCCGTCCGCGTGGGACTGGAGATTGAGCGTGACCAGCTCATCAAGCGCCTGATTGAGATACGCTATGAGCGCAACGACATCGCCTTCGAGCGAAACATGATCCGCGTGCGCGGCGACACGGTGGAGGTCTGGCCGGCGTATTACAAGGACAGCGCCATACGCATCGAGTTTTTCGGCGACGAGATTGACCGCGTGAGCGAGTTCAACCCGGTCACCGGCGAGGTCATTCGCAGGCTGGTAAACATGCCTATTTTCCCGGCCAGCCACTATATCACGCCCAAGGAGAAGCTTCAGAAAGCCGTCAAGGAGATCCGGCGCGAGTGCGACGAGCGCGTGGCATTTTTCAAGAGCCAGGACAAGCTGCTCGAGGCTCAGCGCATAGAGCAGCGCACGAACTTCGACATAGAGATGATAAACGAACTCGGCTACTGTTCCGGCATTGAGAACTACAGCCGCATAATTTCAGGCCGTGCCCCCGGCAGCGCGCCGATGACGCTGCTTGACTACTTCCCGAAGGATTTCGTCCTTTTCATAGACGAGAGCCACGTCACCTTGCCCCAGGTGCGGGCCATGTACCGCGGCGACCGCGCAAGGAAGGAGACGCTTGTAGAGTACGGGTTCCGACTGCCGAGCGCGTTTGACAACCGCCCTTTGAAGTTCGAGGAGTTTCAGCAGCGCATAGGCCAGGTGGTGTATGTCTCCGCTACGCCGGGCGAGTACGAGCGCACGCGCTCGGGACAGATAGTCGAGCAGATTATCCGCCCGACCGGCCTACTCGACCCCAAGATATCCGTCCGCCCTGTCGAGGGGCAGATAGACGACCTGATGGACGAGATAAAGGCCCGCATTGCCAAGAACGAGCGTACACTGGTCACAACCCTCACCAAGAAGATGGCCGAGGATTTGAGCACCTATCTGGCCGGAGCAGGCATCAAATGCCGCTATATGCACCATGACATCGGCGCCATTGAGCGTATGGAAATAATCCGCGACTTGCGCCTGGGCGAGTTTGACGTCCTTGTCGGCATAAATCTCCTGCGCGAGGGCCTGGACTTGCCGGAGGTCAGCCTTGTCGCCATACTTGACGCGGACAAGGAGGGCTTCCTCAGAAGCGAGACGAGCCTCATACAGACTATCGGGCGCGCCGCACGAAACGCGGAGGGCGCCGTCATCATGTACGCCGACACCGTTACGCCCAGCATGCGCGCCGCCATAGACGAGACGGAGCGCCGCCGTAAGAAGCAGGATGAGTTCAACCGTGCGCACGGCATAGTTCCCAAGACTATTAAGAAGGACGTGCGGGACATAATCGAGCTCAGTCCGGAACAGGAGAAGGCCGGACGCCGGAAAGACGGCGTGAAGATGACCGAGTCCGAGCGACGAGAGGAAATAGCAAAGCTGGAGAAGAAGATGCGCGAGGCGGCCAAGATGCTCGAATTCGAGTACGCAGCCGTGTTGCGTGACCAGCTCATAAAGCTCAGGGGTGAGAAGTGATGAAGAAAACAGCGGCGCTTTTGCTCAGCCTCGCTTTGATAACCGGTATAGCGGCCTGCGGCTCGCCTCCAGGGGCCTCGCTTCCTGCGCCGGTAGCGCCAGAGACGGTCTCGTCCGGCGCGGCGGAGCCGGAGGCCACGCCCACCCCGGAGCCGGAGCCGAGCACAGTCACGCTCACGCTCGCCGGGGACCTTGTGATGCACACTCCGCTCAACGACGAGGCGCTCCAGCCCGACGGCAGCTATGACTATACGCCGCTGTTTGAGGACGTGGAGCACTATATCTCTGAGGCGGACTACGCACTGTGCTGTATGGAGGCTGCAATGACGGGCGAGGAGCCCTGGTCCGGCTATCCGCTGTTCCATGTGCCGGATGACTTGGCGTATTCGCTCAAGGACGTGGGCTTTGACCTTATAAACATGGCCAGCAATCATGCGGTGGACGGGTTCAAGCGCGGCATAGACCGGACGCTCGATGTGCTGGACGAGGCCGGTTTGGACCACGTCGGCACTTACCGTACCCCGGCTGAGCGCGACGCCAATAACGGCATACTTGTCAAGGAAATTAACGGTATTTCCATCGCCTTCCTGAACTACACCTACGGCACCAACGCGATACCCATTGACGAGTACAATTACGCCGTGAACGTCTACAACAACGACTACATGACCACGCTTGTGGACGTGAACTACAACATGCTCGACGCGGACATGGCCGCGGCCCGTGCGCTGGACACGGATATAATCGCCGTGTCCGTACACTGGGGCGCAGAATACCTGACCAGCCAGAACATATATCAGCAGAGACTGGCCGACTACTTCTTCCGCCAGGGCGCAGACCTGGTGATAGGCGGGCACCCGCATGTGCCGGAGCCCATAGAGATACGAAAGATTGACAACGGCGACGGCACTACCAGGACGGGCTTCCTGTGTTATTGCCTGGGAAATCTGCTCTCATGTCAGACGAGGCAGTACACGGACCTGTCGGCGATGGTGCAGCTGGAACTCACCAAAGACCCTGAAACAGGTGAGACGACAATAACCGGCTGCGAGTATATTCCGATGATAATGATTTATCTGCCCAATTACGGCATATCTTCTTCGGAGGCGGGATGGTCGCGCAGACTCTGGGACATACGCGCAGCCATCGCGGACTACGAGAACGGGGACACGCGAGACGGCATAATAACGCCGTATATGTATGCCAAACTGCAGCAGGCCCTGGCCGACTGCGAGCGGTTTTTCGGCAATCCGCAGTTACCAACGGACGAAAGCGAGGCGGCTGAATGAAGCTGATGATACTTGACGGAAACAGCATAGTGAACAGGGCCTATTACGGCATACGGCAGCTCAATGCGCCGGACGGCACGCCGACAAACGCGGTATACGGCTTTCTGGCTATACTCCAAAGACTGCTGGACGCAAGCAGCCCGGATGCGCTGTGCGTGGCCTTTGACCTGCCTGCCCCGACCTTCCGCCACAAGCAGTACGAGGAGTACAAGGCGCAGCGCAAACCAATGCCGGACGAGCTGGCTGTGCAGATGCCCTTGCTCAAGGAGCTGCTCTCCGCCATGGGTATAAAGCAGCTCTCTGCCGAGGGCTGGGAGGCCGACGACATCTTGGGCACTGTGGCGCGAATATGTGAGGACGGAGGCTGGAACTGCGAGATTGTCACCGGAGACCGGGACAGCTTCCAGCTCATAACCGGCAAGACCGACGTCATACACATCAAGACTGCGCGTGGAAAGACGGAGACGATAGACTACAACCTCGCCCGCTTTGAAGAGGAATACGGCTTTGCTCCGCCGCAGATGGTCGACCTCAAGGCGCTTATGGGCGACGCCTCGGACAACATCCCCGGCGTGCCAGGTGTGGGCGAAAAGACTGCGCTCGACCTCATACGCCGCTTCGGCACCGTGGACAGTATATATGCCAACCTGGACACTCTCGACATAAAGGACGCCGTGCGCAAAAAGCTCTCCGCAGGAGAGGAAAGCGCCAAGCTGAGCTATGAGCTCGCCACAATAAGCCGCGAGGCGCCGGTCAAGCTTGCCCCGGAGGACGCCGAGTGGCATCTGGAAAAGACGGGCGAGCTGCTTGAAGTGCTGAAGCGTCTTGGCTTCAACCGCTTTATAGAGAAGTGGGGGCTCGGAGAAGAGCAGGCCGGGACGGAGGGCGAAGAGAGCAAGGCGGAGGCGCTGCCTGAGCTCGAGCTCAGCCCGGGCGAGGTGATAGAGCGGATAAAGGCCGCCGGATATGTCGCCGTGCGGCCCGGCGAGGACATGTCGGAACTGACGCTCTGCGACGGTGAAGCGGTGTTCGGGATTTCACAGATTACCGCCGGAGCGGAGTGGAACGACGTTGTCGACGTGCTGTTTGACAAGGACGTAAAGAAAGTAGCCCACGGCGTCAAGGACTTCATGGGACTGGCGCTGTCTGAGGGAGTGCCGCCTGAAGGCTTCGTGTTTGATACGGAGCTTGCGGCGTATGTGCTCGACCCCACCGAGAGCTCATATCCCATAGAGCGGTTGTCGTCCCGCCATCTGGGCGCGGAGAAGCCGGAAATTCAGGCGCTGTATGAGCTCTATCCGGCACTGGACAAGAAAATAGAAGAAATGGGCGCCAAGGAGCTCTACTATGACATTGAGCTGCCGCTCTGCCGTGTGCTGGCGGATATGGAACGTGCGGGCTTCCTGGTGGACAGAGCGGCCCTGGCCGAATACGGCGATGGCCTGGTGAGCGGGATCGACGCGCTGCAGGAGGAAATTTGGCGCTATGCAGGACACGAGTTCAATATAAATTCTCCCAAGCAGCTCGGCGAGGTGCTCTTTGAGGAGCTAATGCTGCCGGCCGGCAAGAAAACAAAGACCGGCTGGAGCACAAACGCCGACGTGCTTGAGAAGCTTGTGGGCAAGCACCCTATAATCTCAGATATCCTGGATTACCGCATGCTCACAAAACTTAAGAGCACCTACGCGGATGGGCTAATCAAGGTAATATCGCCGGATGGGCGCATACACACGAACTTCAAGATGACCGTGACGGCTACGGGCCGCTTATCCAGTACGGAGCCTAACCTGCAGAATATCCCCGTCCGGCGCGAGCTGGGCAGCGAGATACGCAAGATGTTCGTCGCCGCGCCCGGCTGCGTGCTAGTCGACGCGGACTACAGCCAGATTGAGCTGAGGCTGCTTGCGCATATCTCCGGCGACGAAACGATGCGCAGCGCCTTCCTGACGGGAGAGGATATACACGCGGTCACAGCTTCGCAGGTTTTCGGCATCCCGCTCGACGAGGTCACGCCGCAGATGCGCAGCCACGCCAAGGCGGTAAACTTCGGCATAGTCTACGGCATTTCCGCGTTTTCTCTTGCACAGGACATCGGCGTGAGGCCCAGAGAGGCCCAGGCGTATATCGACGCCTACCTTGAGAAGTACCACGGTGTGCGCGAATACATGGAGAAGGTCATATCCCAGGCAAAGCACGACGGCTATGTCTCCACGCTCTTCGGGCGGCGCAGGCCGATGCCGGAGCTGAAGAGCCCGAACCGCAACATGCGCGCTTTTGGCGAGCGCGTAGCGAGGAACATGCCCATACAGGGCACGGCGGCGGACATCATGAAGCTTGCCATGGTCAACGCCCACCGGCGCATGCAGGCGGAGGGTTTGCAATCGCGCCTGATATTGCAGGTGCACGACGAGCTCATAGCCGAGTGCCCGGAGGATGAAGCCGAGCGGGTCAAGAAACTGCTCGAGGAGGAAATGAGCGGGGCGGTGAGCCTTTCCGTGCCGCTCACGGCGAACGCTAAGACCGGACACAGCTGGGCGGAGGCGCATTGACATGATATCTTATGATGAAGCAGGGCGGGTGCTGGACGAGGCCGTCGACTCCCTGCCCGAAGAGATATTTCGAGACTTGAACGGCGGGGTGAACCTCATACGGGGCGGCCGCACCGACGAGTACGGGCTGCTGGTGATGGGGACTTACAACGTCAATCAGATGGGCAGGTATATAGAGATATACTACGGCTCATTTAAGCTTAAGTACCCAAACGCCGACCCTGAGAAGTGCAAACGCGAGCTCATACACACGCTCAAGCACGAGCTCACCCACCACATAGAGAGCCTTGCCATGGACAGAAGCCTCGAAAAGTGGGACGAGCAGCATGTGGCCGAGCTCCTGGCCGGGCTCGAGAGCGGGGAGGAAGAGCCACTGGAAGTGAGCAGCATACTCTTTGTGGACGGCGAGGGCGCGGGCCTGGCCGAAATGGCCATGTGCATGTTTTACAAAGCGGCCAAGGAAAACGGCATAGACGACATGAGAGCCGGGTGCGCCAGCTTCAAAACCGGGCCGCTGAATATAAAAGCGGCGCGGGCTGCCGCGCGCTATGACGTAAAGCTTGTGCTGCCGGACAAACCGTTGGAGGTGAACCGGGCGCTGTGCGAGGCGTACGATGTAGTCATGTGCATGACGGCTGAGCAGAGCAACACCCTGGCGGCCAGATGGCCGGATCTGGATGAGCGCATGCTCTGCCTGAGCGCCGAGGACCTTAAGGAGCCTAGAATGGACAGCCAGCTGGGATGGAACCGCATTGCCGACAATATGCTCGGCGAGATAAACATGCTGGTGTACGAGCTGATGGGCGGGGGCGCGGACGATGATTGAGGTCAGATTAGCGCGGGCATCCGACCTTGACTGGATATGCGAGCTCGAGCGAGCAAATTTCTCGCTTCCCTGGACGAGGGAGCAGCTGGGGCGGCAGCTGTCCTGCAACGGACACTGCCTTTTCGCGGCCGAGCTCGACGGCGTACCGGCCGGCTATATGGGCCTTGACTGGGTGCTGGACGAGGGCTATGTGACGAACGTGTGCACCGCACCGGCGTTCCGTCGCCGCGGCGTGGCCGCGGAGCTGATCGACGCTGTGACTGCCCGCGCCTGCGAGCTCGGGCTCGCGTTCGTCAGCCTGGAGGTGCGCGCGTCCAACGCAGCAGCCCGGGCGCTTTATGCATCGAAAGGCTTTGAGATTGACGGTACACGGCCCGGCTACTACGAGAAGCCGCGAGAGGATGCCGTTATAATGACTTTACACTTAAAAGAGGTACAACTATGATAATACTTGCAGTTGAATCTTCCTGCGACGAGACTGCCGTGGCCCTGGTTCGGGACGGACGCGAGGTGCTGACTGACCAGGTCTTTTCACAGGCCGATTTGCACGCCGTATATGGCGGAGTCGTGCCGGAGATAGCTTCGCGCAGCCATATTGAGGTCATATACCAGCTCGCAGACCGTGCCCTTGACGTGGCGGGGCTCACGCGCTCCGACATAGACGCAGTGGCGGTGACATACGCCCCGGGGCTCATAGGCGCACTGCTGGTAGGCGTGAACTTTGCCAAGAGCCTGGCCTACGGCCTCGGCGTACCGCTGATACCCGTGCATCACATACGCGGCCACATCGCGGCAAATTACCTGGCATTCCCCGAGCTGGAGCCGCCCTTCCTGTGCCTGGCCATATCCGGGGGCAACACGCTCATAGCCGACGTGCGCGACTACACGGACATACGCGTCCTGGGCTCTACGCGCGACGACGCGGCGGGCGAGTGCTTTGACAAGACGGCCCGTGTGCTCGGCCTGCCTTATCCCGGCGGCAAGCCGCTCGACGACCTGAGCCGGGACGGCGACGACACGAAGTACCACATGCCGGTTTCGCATGTGGACGGCAACCCGCTGGACATGAGCTTTTCCGGGCTCAAGACCGCCGTTATCAACCTCGCCCACAGTGCGGAGCAGCGCGGCGAGGAGCTCGACCGGGCTTCTCTGGCGGCCTCTTTCTGCCGCGCTGTGAGCGAAAACCTCGTGCCGCGCACGATGGAAGCCTTGAAGCAGCTCGGCTACGACAAGCTCGCCGTGGCGGGCGGCGTCGCGGCCAACTCGCGCATACGCCGGGATTTCACCCAGGCCGCCGAAGCCGCCGGGGCAAAGCTGTACATACCGCCGCTGAAGCTGTGCGGCGACAATGCGGCTATGATAGGCTCACAGGCGTATTATGAGTTCAAGGCCGGACACACTGCCGGTGCCGAGCTCAACGCCTATGCTACTTTGGAGGTTTAACTGATGGGCGGCAGCGACGAGAGACGTGACGTGGAAAAGAAGAACATCCATGAGGGCCATCGCGCACGCCTGAGAAAGCGCTATGCGCAGCACGGGCTGGATAATTTCGACGATGTGAACGCGCTTGAACTGCTGCTATTTTACACTATACCCAGACGGGACACGAATGAGATAGCCCACGCGCTTTTAGAGCGCTTCGGCTCGCTGGAAAAAGTGCTGGAAGCGAGCATATTCGAGCTCTGCGAAGTGAAGGGCGTGGGCGAAACCTCCGCTGAGCTCATAACGCTCATAGCCGCAATGAGCCGCAGGTACATGATGGAGCGAGAGGACCTGGGCAACGTAATGGACAGCATCCAGGCGCTCGGCAGGTATCTGGTTGCGCAGTACATGTACGAGAAGGTCGAGGTGTTCCGCCTCATATGCCTTGACGGCAAGAACAGAATCCTGGCGAACGTTGAGATAAGCCGAGGCACAGTTAACATGACTGAGTTTTCAACCAGGCTGGTAATTCAGACCGCCCTGAAATACAACTCCGCAAAGGTGATACTTGCCCACAACCATGTTGGCGCCGAGCTCAAGATGTCTGGAAGAGATTTGACAAGCACCAAGCACTTAAAGACTGCGCTCAGGGACGTCGGCATTATGCTTCTCGACCACATAATTGTCTGTGGGCAGAATTTTATATCCATGGCAATCACAAGCGGCGTGCCGTAATATGAAGCTTTTCATTCAATTTGTGCCTGCGGTATTCCAAGGGCAAAGTTATGTAAACCGAACCGCAGGGAACTCTCGCAGAAGTGCGCGGCAGCGGAACGGTATTTGAAGCTAAAGAGTCGGATTTGTGTTGAAAACCCTGTTGACAATGTCTATAACTCACCGTAATCACGCTCTTGTGTAAGCTTTATGTTAAGCAATTGTTGCCGTTTCGTTTGTGAATGATTACAAATTGTAGTTATGCTGCTGCGTGATATCCGAGCCGGATGCCCATATAATTGTTCGTATATGCTTGCAAACCGTCGCCTCATAGCGAAGGCTGTCGAAAAATCCATGCAGTTTTTGATTCAATATTACAGACAGTAATCACGGCTGTACAAAGCATAACAAAAACAGTTGACTTTGCTCGGCCGGTGTGCTAGAATTCTAAAGCACCGATTGCTGGCATAGCTCAGTCGGTAGAGCAGCTGATTCGTAATCAGCAGGTCGTGTGTTCGAGTCACATTGCCAGCTCCAGGCCCCGCGCTGATGCGCGGGGCTTTTTCTTGCCATTGCTGTTGACAGACGTAAACAAGTGTGATATATTGTTTACAACAGTAAACAAGGAGCTGATGAACATGACTATCACGGACGCCGAATGGGCAGTCATGGAGTTGGCCTGGGACAAGCCTGGAATGTCCGGCCGGGAGTTTGTGAACGAGCTCGGCGAGAGCCGGGGATGGAGCCGCAGCACTGTGCTCACTCTGCTGCGCCGCCTGGAGGAGAAGGGGGCGGTCAGGACGGTGGAGCTCTCGCGTGCCAAGGTGTACTATCCGGCGATAGAGCGCGAGGACGCGGCCATGAGCGAGACTGCGGATTTGATAGACCGGGTATACCGTGGCAGCCTCAGCCAGCTCGTGAGCACCTTCACGAAGAAGCAGGCGCTGCCCAAGGAAGAGATAGACGAGCTCTACGCTATGCTCAAACGGATGGAGGGTGAGATCAATGCTTAGTTGGATAGTTACAAGCTGTGTGCTCATCCTCGCGGTGCTGCTGATACGGCGCGTGTTTCGCGGGAAGGCTTCGGCTAGGGCAGTCTATGCGCTGTGGCTCTTCGTGGCTCTGCGGCTGCTGATACCGGGCAGCGTGGCGGTAAACGCCCCGGTGCCGGCAGTGGCGGAGGTAGTAAACCGCTCGCCTGTAGTACAGCTCAGCGACAAGCTCGACGGCGCGGACAGCCTGACACTGACGCCGGAGGGTGATGTCGAGGCACATTATTCCGCCGAGGGACAGACCGGAGGCACTACGCAAATCGTCGCCGAGAGCGCAGGGCAGCGCGAATTTAACTTTATGAACGCGCTGGTGAGCCTGAAAAAGCTCGTGATACCGGCCTGGCTCTGCGGGGCGGCGGCGGTGGCGCTTGTGTTTGCGCTCTCTTGGATGAAATTTTCGCGCTCCGTGCGCCGCTCCCGCGAGCTCATACAAGTACCCGGTACGCCCGTGCGCGTGTATATCTCGGACGCGGTGGACACGCCGTGCCTCTTCGGGCTGTTTTCACCGGCCGTCTATTTGCCGTCATATGTCGCCTCCGAGGGCAGGCTGATGCGTCACGCGCTTGAGCATGAGCTTTCGCACTACAGGCAGCGCGACCACATCTGGTGCGTCCTGCGCTGTGCCTGCTTAGCGCTGCATTGGTACAACCCGCTGGTGTGGCTGGCCGTGAAGCTGTCCAAACGAGACTGTGAGCTTGCCTGTGATGAGGCGACAGTCGGGCGGCTGGGAGAGGCCGAGCGCGCGAGCTATGGCCGCTCGCTGATACGCCTTACCTGCGAAACTCCGCGCGGCGCAGTGGTCGCCACGGCCATGTGCGCCAGGCCGAAGGAGCTCAAAGAGAGGATAACTATGCTCACGAAGAACAAGCACAGCATAATCGCGCTCTCGCTTGCCGCCGTGCTTGCCTTCACCGCCACCGCCTGCTCGTTCGTGAGCTCCGCGACGGAGCCGACAGGTATACCGGGCTCCGACGCCGGGAACGTAGCGCTCCGTGAGGGCACAGAGTCTACATACGACTTCACCGCGCCCGGCGGCGCGGAAGGCGTGAGGATTTCGGCCTGGGTATTCGACGGCACACGGTGGGTGGAGCAGCCGCAGACAGACGTGGATTGCAGCGCCGAGACGGGCAGCCTCAGCTTCAGCATAGACACTTCACACAATCTGTACGGCTATGTGCTGGAATTCACCGGCAGGAACACTGTTTCTGCGTCGGGTGAGAGCTTGGGTACGCTGGCCGGTGATGAGGACGCGGACTTCCGCGGCAGGCATATCAATGCTGGGCCGATTGAGTGCGCCGTCAACGAGACTGTGCCGCTCGTAATGGCGACAACTGCAAGCGGCGCATCGACCGACTATTTCACAGGCCCGACGGAAATAGAGGACAAAGACGCTGAATACGTCTGCTTCACCATTACCTTCACCGCAGGGGAGGGCAGCATACTGCTCAGTGGTCAGGACGAGACCGTCAACCCGCCGTACCAGGCTGTCTACGATTTCACCGCGCCCGAAGGGGCTGGGCGAATACAAGTCAATTTCTACAGGCTAAACAATGGAGCGATGGAACTGTGCGAATACCCACTCGACACGGCAGAAGGCGCGCTGACGATAGGCTACGAGGACAATATAATGCTAGATGTGACCTACTCTGACGGCACCGGCGCAAGCGTCGATGGAATATCCCTCGAAGACATAACTCAGACCAAGACGCAAGGCTGGCGCGTAAATCTCCTGCAAGGCCGGGAATTTGTCATAACCGGGCAGGAAGTGCCTCTTATGATGTTTTCAAGCGGCTCGATAGGAATGAACTGGGACGCCTACTACAGCCCCTCCAACTACGCCGACAGCGACGTCAGCTGCGTGGTTGTTACAGTGCGCTTTGTGGGCGGAAACAATCAGCCCAAGGGCCAGATAGCCTATGATGATTCCGTTATAGACAGCAGCAACCTGAACTTTGACTTCAACGCGCCGGATGGTTCCGACAGCGTATATGTGCGCTTGTACAGGCTCAGCGGCGGGGCTTGGAGCGAGGTAGGAGGATTTGTGAGGCAGTACGGCCAGAGCCAGTCCGGCACTCTCGAATGCAGTATTGATTACGAAGCCCTTACGCTGGACTACGGTGTGAGAATGGACGGCGACAGCGAATACAGTCCGAGCCGGTTCAACTTGGAAACATTGCTTGACTTCTCATGGGGCTGCACATGGCTCACCGAGCCGTATGTGGCACAGGTTAGAGAGGAAATTCTGCTTGTAATGTTCAACGGCGCTGCCGGAGACGGCGGCTCCAACAGCCTCACATACTTCACAAGGCCGCAGGATATCCCGGCAAACGGCGGAGATTATGTCTGCCTGACTGTGACCTTCCTCGCACCGGACGACATCTTAGACCCGATTCAAACCGCTCCGCCATCTGCGCAGAGCGCGGAGCTGGTGGGCTTCGCAAGCTCATACGGCGACGGCGACTCCTACGAGGACGTAGCGAGCGCGTGGGTACACGACTACGCCGAGAACCTTGTAATCGGCCTCCCGGAGAGCGACCCGGCCGCCTGCTCGGGCGTGAGCATAGAGGGGTACTCTGTCGTTGCGGCGTCAATGACACAGTCGGAGCGGATAATAGTCGGCGTCAGTCTGTGGTGCGCTCCACGAAACAGAGCGGCTTTCCTGGACTTCTACGGACAAGTCCTCTATGGTATGCCGCTTGCAGGGCAGTCCAGCGAACCAGCGACAGAAGAGTGCGACATCATCCTGTCTCGTTATCTGATACTTGAGCTGGACAACGGCGTTGCCGAGTGCGTCTCCGCAAGCACCGACATGCCGGACTTGTGGGGATACATGTCCATGTTCTCAGCGGACAGCTACGAGAGCTTCCTTGCCGGGCTTGACAGCTCGGGAGACGGGGCGAAACAGACGGTTGCGCGCGCCAATTACAGCGAGCTCGACGAGCTCTCCAGCGAGAGTTGGATGGCCCTGCTGGAGGCGCTGGACAGCGTCGCCATAGACGAAAACGGCGACGGCGACCAACTCATACGCGACCTCTACGCCATGCATGCCGCTGTGAATTCGGACGGCGCTTACGCCGAATGGCTGGGCGGGATACTCTCCGAACAGCGTGAGCACGACGAGGCCTCGTTTACGCTGGCGCTTGAGAGCTTCAGCGCGGAAGAGCAGCAGGTGATACTCACGCTGGCGGCTCCTCTGACGTAAAACAAAAACCAGCCTGGACAAAACCGTCCAGGCTGTTTCATTTTATCAGCTTTGTCAGCGCTTTCTCGTCCGCCGTGGGGCATAAATCCCGCAGCCGGGCCAGGAGGCGCGCTCTGCTCTCTGAAGGCGGGCGCGAGTACGCCGCGCGCGGCAGCGCTTCGCCCAGAAAGCTTTCCGTTATGGCGTAGCGCGCCAGTCCCCAGCCGTATGGCTGCCCGTGCTTGTCGCGCGGATATTCAAAGCCGCAGACCGTGATATAAGTCTGCATCTGCAGCCGGGTAAGGCAGGTTTCAAAGCCCTTCTCGACGCCGGAGGCGCGCCGCAGTTCGCGCGTGAGCAAGGGGCCGTTTTGTGCGAGCGCGTCCATAATCTGCTTGTCGCGGTAGTTGGCGAGGCCGTCCTCCCAGCGCGCGTCGAAGTCATAGCCGTCGCGCCTGTAGTTGGCGAGGTCGGGGTAATATTCCCGGGAGCAGAAGCCCGCCTTACCTGCAAACAGCTTGCCGTATGCCACGCTGCCGCGCCTGGCGACCTCCATGCGCCATTCCCACGGCCCGTCAACATCACCGGCAAACCAATATCTGGACGGCGTAAGCTCTTCGACCGAGAAGCCCGGCACACCGCAGTAGAAGAACGGCAGCAGTCCGTATCTATCTGCCGCACGCTCCAGGCTGTTTGCGTCTGTTAACTCAAAATCTATGATTTCTCGCAACAACTGCTGTTACTCCCCATGCTCGTGTACCCCGGCACAGTCAGGGCAGGTTATCTCCACAAGCTCTTCAATGACATGATGCAGCAGTCTGGCCTGCTGCGTATCCGCCGCCTTGTAGTACACCTCTTTGCCGACCCGGCGCGAGGTTATAAGGCCGCCGTTTTTCAGCTGCCTCAGATGGTGGGACACGGCGGGGGAGGACATGTCTACGATGGCCGAAATGTTTATGACGCACTCTTCGCAGTGGCAGAGCAGCCAGAAAATGCGTATGCGGCTTGTGTCATCCATCAGCTTAAAAACATCAGCAACTACCTGAAAGGCCTCTCCCTTAGGCATATGCTCTACTACATGGGAAACGTCTCCGCCGTGGTCATGCGGCAGATTCGGGTAAGACATATGCACTCCTCCTGATTAAATAGTAATTTAATGATATCACAGGTATCTTAAAAAGACAAACAGGAAATTTCCCCTCGTTTTTTCTCACAAAGCCCTTGACAACTGCGTAGGATATGGTATACTTCAATTACACAATTAAACAATCGTTTAATTCAAACGCCAAAATATTTTGCTTCAAGGAGCTGTTAAAGATGAAGAAGAGCTACAAAATCGATGTCGACTGCGCCAACTGCGCCAATAAGATGGAGATTGCGGCCAAGGCAACTCCGGGCGTCAAGGACGCCGTCGTGAACTTCATGACGCTGAAGATGAACGTGGAATTCGACGAGGGCGCCGACCACAAAGCGGTCATGCAGGACGTGCTCAAGGCCTGCAAAAGGGTCGAAAGCGACTGCGAAATCTTCATCTGACGGCAACGGGCGGGCGTCTTGCCCGCCCTAAAATACGGGAAGGGGGATGCGGAATATGAATCGCAAGCAGAAGAAAATGCTCTCGCGCATTATTATCTCCGCCGCGCTGCTTATAGCGCTGAACTTCGTACCTGTCGAGGGCTGGCTCAGGTTTCTGTGCTACATGGCGCCATACCTGGTCATAGGCTACGACATACTCATAAAGGCGGGCAAGGGCATAGCCCACCGGCAGATAACCGACGAGAATTTCCTCATGGCCGTGGCGACAGTGGGCGCGATAGCGCTTGCTCTCTATGAGGGAAGCGGCGACTACACTGAGGCAATCGCGGTCATGCTGTTCTACCAGATAGGCGAGTGGTTCCAGAGCTACGCCGTAGGCAAGTCCCGCCGCAACATTTCCGAGCTCATGGACATCCGTCCGGACTACGCCAACATCGAGGTCGACGGCAAGCTTGAAAAGGTAGACCCCGACGAGGTGGAGGTCGGCACGAAGATCGTTGTGCAGCCGGGCGAGAAGGTGCCGATAGACGGAGTAATCGTCGAGGGCGAGAGCACGCTGAACACTGCCGCACTTACCGGAGAGAGCTTGCCGCGCGACGCCAAGGCGGGTGACGAGATAATCTCAGGCTGCATCAACATGACCGGCCTTTTGAAGATTCGCACTACTAAGGAGTTTGGCGAGAGCACGGTAAGCAAGATACTGGACCTCGTTGAGAATGCCTCCAGCCGCAAGAGCCGCAGCGAGGCCTTTATCAGCCGCTTTGCCCGCGTTTACACACCGGCTGTCTGCGGCAGCGCGCTGCTGCTGGCCGTCGTCCCGCCTCTGGTGCGGATACTCGGGATGGATATGTCCGGCGACTGGGGGACTTGGATTTACCGTGCGCTGACCTTCCTCGTGGCGAGCTGCCCCTGCGCGCTGGTTATCAGCATCCCGCTGAGCTTCTTCGCCGGTATCGGCGGGGCCAGCAAGGAGGGCGTGCTCGTCAAGGGTTCCAACTACCTGGAAACACTCAGCCAGACGCGCATAGTGGTATTTGACAAGACCGGAACGCTGACCAAGGGAGTGTTCGAGGTCAACGGTATACACCACAGCCCTTACGATGACGCGACGCTTGTTGAGTACGCTGCGCTCGCCGAGAGCGCGAGCTCTCATCCCATAAGCAAGAGCCTTCAGGCGGCCTACGGCAGGGAGATAGACCGAAGCCGCGTTTCCAACATCAAGGAACTCAGCGGCCAGGGCGTAATTGCAACGGTAGATGGACACGCAGTCGCAGCCGGCAACGACAAGCTCATGGACAGCTTGGATGTCAACTACATCGAGTGCCACAGCGTGGGCACGATAATACACATGGCCATCGACGGTGAATACGCCGGGCACATCGTCATATCCGACGTGGAGAAGCCCGACGCGCGCGAGGCCGTTGCCGCACTCAAGAAATGCGGTGTGCGCGAGACAGTCATGCTCACCGGCGACTCTAAAAAGGTTGCCGACGCCGTGGCACGCGACCTCGGCATCGACAAGGTGTACAGCGAGCTGCTGCCTGCCGGTAAGGTTGAAAAGGTGGAAGAGCTGATAGGCAGTAAGGATGTCAAGTCGAAGCTCGCCTTTGTGGGCGACGGCATCAATGACGCGCCTGTGCTCTCGCGCGCGGATATCGGCATAGCTATGGGCGCCATGGGCTCTGACGCCGCCATAGAAGCGGCCGACGTGGTGCTCATGGACGACGATCCGATGAAGATAGCCAAGGCGATAAAGATTTCCCGCAAGTGCCTGCGTATTGTCTATCAGAACATCGTGTTTGCCATCGGCATCAAGCTGGCTTGCCTTGTGCTCGTAGCCTTCGGCGCTGCAAATATGTGGCTTGCAATCTTCGCCGACGTGGGAGTCATGATACTCGCCGTACTCAACGCAATAAGGGCGATGTTCACCAAAAACGTCTGAAAATGTTGACGCCCCGGCCGCTTGTGTGATAGAGTGGCCGGGGTGATTCTATGCCTTTTGAGCTCTCGGTACTGAAAAGCAATCTGCGCGTTTCGGGCTTGAATGTAAACTATACGGACGAGACCGGCTCAACTAACGCCGACCTCATCAACGACGTTTCCGCGGCGTCTGGCTCTGTCATGATAGCCGGAAAACAGAACGCGGGACGCGGACGCATGCAGCGCGCTTTTGCCTCGCCGGACGGCGGGCTGTATATGAGTGTTCTCTTTAGGAATATCCGCGCAGAGGACGCGCTTGCTTTCACGCCGCGCGCGGCCGTGGCGGTCGCGTTGGCGATTGAGCGGATATCCGGCCGCCGCACGGGCATCAAATGGGTAAACGATGTCCTCATAGAAGGCAGGAAGGTCTGCGGTATCCTGGCTGAAGCCGTGACGCGCCGTACAATGGACATGGTGCTTGGAATCGGCGTGAACGTCGCGGAGCCGGAGGGTGGTTTCCCGGAGGAACTGCGCGGCATAGCCGGGGCTGTGTTCAAAAACCCGCCGGAGTTTTCCCGGGAAAAACTGGCTGCCTGTATATTAAACTCTCTCTTTGACGACGGGCTCGACGTGTACAGCGAGTACGTCAGCCGCAGTGTTGTAATTGGACGCAACATAACGGTGCACCGCGCCGGTGGGTCTTACGCGGCGAAGGCGCTGGAGATTGACCGTGACTACCGCTTGATAATAGAGCGCGACGGGCGCTGTGAGGCGCTCAATTCCGGTGAAGTTAGTATACGTCTGTGAAAAACCTCGGAGCTTGAGCCGCTCCGGGGTTTTCACGCTATATCAACAGCAGCGGCTTGACGGTGCGCTAAAAGCAGCCGGTGAGCTCGGACTCCCTGCGGCACAGTAAAATACATTATATATTCGCAATAGAAATTGTGAGCACAGAGGTATGATGCTGTTGAATAATTTGAGTAAATAAGCCGCGCCTTATCTGTTGGGCCGTCAATATGCAAAATACAGTTGACAAATGTAGCTTAGCATGCTAGAGTGAAGCTGAAAGCTACGAATGTAAACTAGGGGGTGCTGCATCATGCAGAGGGAAGAGAGAGGTATATCCGCAGCCGAGCTCGAAGTGATGCGAGTGCTCTGGTCGGCGGGCAAGCCGCTGAATATAACTGATATACGCTTGGGCCTTGAGGGCACAGGATGGGAGGCGTCCACTATAAAGACGCTTGTGGCGCGGCTTGTCAAGAAGGGTGAACTGAAACAGGAAAAGCGGGAGGTATATTACTATTTGCCCACCGTGTCGCGCGAGGAATACGGCTCCGTAGAGGTCAGACGCCTGGCGGAGAAGGTTTACGGCGGTGGGCTGACAAAGCTGGTGGCAAGTTTTGTCGAGGGAGGCGAGTTCTCAGAGAGCGAGCTTGACGAGCTTCGCGCCATCCTTGACCGGGCTGGGGAGGGAAAAACATGAAGGAAGTGCTTATAACCTCAAGCGTGCTCATAGCTGCCATAGTTGTAATACGCGCCGTATTGAAAAAACGGGTGTCGTCGCGCCTGATTTACGCGCTCTGGCTCGTAGCGGCACTGAGGCTGATGCTGCCGTTTTCACTGGCGCCGAGCCCGGTCAGCGTCATGAACGCCGCACCGGAGGCGATAAGCGCCTTGGTGGTGGACGCGGAGGATTCCGGCGTCACGCCGGGCGAGGCAGAGTTGGCGTCGGATCCTGCGCCCGTAGTGAATCCGGGTCCTGTATCCGAGCCCGCGACGGACGTACAGAGCCCGGCACAGGACAGCGCGCAGAACGTGCCGGAACCCGTCAGAGCCGGGTTTGACATAGACTGGGCGGCGCTGCTGCCGGTAATCTGGTTGGCCGGTTCGGTGCTGTGCGCTGCATACATGCTCATTGTAAACGGCGCAATGTATTTCAGGCTGCGCGGGAACAGAAGGCGGGTGGAAGTGGACAGTCCGCTCAGGGTGTATCTGGTTGAGAAGATACCTTCGCCATGCCTGTTCGGCTTTGCGCGTCCTGCAATCTATTTGACCAGCGCAGCGCTGGAGAGTGACGAGCGCACACACATGGTTGTACTGCACGAGGAGACGCACTACCGTCACGGCGACCACATCTGGTCGCTGCTGAGATGTGTATTGCTGTGCGCCTACTGGTTTGACCCGCTTGTATGGCTTGCGGCCTATCTTTCAAGGCGAGATGCCGAGCTCGCATGCGACGAGAGCTGTGTCAAGGCCCTTGGCCATGACAGACGCATTGATTACGGTCAGGCCTTGGTTGACCAGATAGGCCGCGCACGGCTCGCCGGCGGAATTTTGCGTACGGCGACAACCATGTCCGGCAGCAAGCGCGCGATAAAAGAGCGAGTGACGCGCATAGTGAAGGCTCCAAGGACGCGCACGGCGGCTGTAGTGCTGATAATAGCTCTCGTCGGCGTCGTCAGCGCCTGCACCTTTACGGGGGCGCAGACTTCGCCGGAAGCCAGCTTGAACCCTGGCGAGCCGCTGACGAACGCCACGGCATATGCCCGCCTTGCCGACGGCAGCATGTACGACGTGACACAGACACACAGCTTCGAGTACGACGCAGATACAGGCGAGACGGTGCTCAGGTATACCGATGGGCAGACGGTGGATTTTTCGCTTCCCGCGAATTTGGCCTCGCCGTATGTCTTTATGAGCGACACCGTAGCCGCAGTGAGTTTCGTTGACAGTGAGGGCAACCTGAGAGTCATGCTCAGCCGCAACCGGGGCGAGGACTGGACGGAGCAGACCGTGGCCTCGGGCCTTGAGAGCGACACTGTGACGTTCATAGGCTTTTCCAATGTCAGCGACGGCTGGCTCTTGTGGGAGGGATACCACAACACAGGCACTATTGTTCATGAAACTGACGATTTCGGCAACGTAACGACATACGAGGACGTAGAGTACCGCACTAAAAGCTACATTACGAACGACGGCGGCGAGAGCTGGACGGAGACGTGGATGAACAGGGCGAGAGGAAGCGTCACGGGCATGGCCGTCGTGGACGGCACGGCGTATATAGGCGTCACCGGGGATGGAAGCATGGCGTATTCCTATTACACAGGCTCCGGAGAGGGCTACGATGGCCTGCTTCCAAAGCTGCTTGGCTCTAATGAAGGCATGGCGCCCGACACCGAATTCACGTCGACCCTGTCGCCGGTAATCAGCGATGGTAGCGTGGTTCTGCCGTACCTCATGCCGGACGGGGGTGTAGTGAACAGGGAAATGGATATAGTTCACGGAGGGCTTGCAGTGCCAGAGACGCTTGCCGATGTGGATGGTATCCTCGAGCTGCCTTGTGGTGTGAACATAGCTCCCGCTACAGAAGAACTGCTGTCCAAGCTGCGAGGGCCGGTGACGTTCGGCGAAATAGGGGAGGGTCAGACCGCCCTCGTCGCGTTCACCGATGACTCGAGGCCGGAAAACTACGCGCTGCGCGTAGTGCGCCTCAGCGGGGATATAACCTGGCTGCGTCCGGAGGACTTCTCTTCACCAGACTCACCTGAAGAAGCGGCTGAAACCGTTTTTTATGGTGGCTCGGATGTAATTAACTTTGACAAATACACCGCCCTGGTGTTTGGAGCGGCGTTCGATGAAAACGGCCAATCCGACATCGGCGTGATCGTAGAAAATTCGATTTGGGACGCGCAACTTTTCCGCCTGGACATGTCAGGCGGCGAGCTCACGGCGACTCAGGCCGGGCTGGGCGTGGACGTGGATTCGCCCACGGCTGCGAAGTCCGACGACGGCCTTGTCATCGTCGACTACGCGGACAGCGCCACCGCCGAGGTGTACACATCCGTGCAGACTGTCGATACGGCAAACGGGGCGGGAACTGAACAGTTCGTGCTCTGTGCGCGGCATGATTTCAGCAACTTTTACATAGTCGGGCTGGACTACAGTGCCGGCGCAATGTGGCCGTTAGAGGGAGAAAACATAGCCGGTATAGGCGAGCTGCTGGCCGGACAGTGCGTCACGATAGAGGCGGAGAGCTCGGGCGGCTTCGGCATTGTCTACACCGACCAGGAGAGCCGCATTCACAGGTATTATGTATCTGTGGACGGCACAGGCGCGATAGAATTTTGCGAACTTGCGCGCAGCTCGCAGCTGGCGGAGATAGCAGCGGGCGCACTCTATGCGCGGCAATACCCTGTTTCTGCTGTTTCGGAACTTGAGGAAATGCCCGATGTAACCGTTATTTCTTCCGCGCGGGAGGAATCCTCCTGCTGCGCTCTTCTCACTACTCCGCTCGATGAGCTGACTGTCAGCGTCAGCTACGCCCGCGGCCGCGCCGACGGCGCGACGACCTACGGCGGGGAAGGCGGTGGCCGGTATGTGCTGACCCCGGACAGCGCGCTCGCAATTTATGTTCAGGAAAACAGCGTCAACGTGACGCTGAGCTTAGACGTTGACGGGCGCACGGAGACCTACGGCCTCTACACCGGCGAGGACGGAGCCCTGCGCGTCTCCACGCTGACTGAGCCCGGTGACACTGGCCACGGCATAGCCGTCACGCAGGTGGCGGACCCTGCTGCCTACGTCGGAGGATACGATGCCGTAAACGAGTACGGCGATGCGAGCAACGTACTGATAACGGCGCTGGATTTCTACGGCGAGGTGTCTGATTTAGAGGTATTCAGAACTGTGCTCGATGAGATCACGTTTACCTTCTCGCGCGGCGAGACAGTATACACGAATGCGGCGCCGGACAGACCGCTGCTCATCTGGAATCCCGTTGTCGGTGGTATAAGAACCTGCGAATACGGCTTTTCTTTCACGGACGCAGAGGGGAATGAGCACGAATACCTGATAAATTTCGCCGCCGCTACTATGCTCGTTAACGGCATGGTGAACGTGTATCCAATTGAGTGATTAGGGTTTATACCTACGCAGCGCATGAACCTGCAGGTGAGCGCGCCCGGTTTTGGGCGCGCTTTTTTATTTTTCTCTCGACGAATAGCCCTCTTTCTGTTATGCTAAACTAAAAAAGCAAAACCGCTCTTTTGGAGGCACTATGAACGTATTCGATATAATCGGCCCGGTTATGATAGGGCCGTCCAGCTCGCACACCGCAGGAGCCGTCAGGCTGGGACGTGTGGCGCACAAGCTGTTGGGAGTTGACGCCGTGAAGGCGCATATAGAGCTCACCGGCTCCTTCGCCCAGACATATAGAGGGCATGGCACGGATAAGGCCCTGGTTGCCGGGATAATGGGTATGGACTCTGATGACGAGAGGATACGCCGTTCCCTGGAGCTCGCCGTGGAGCACGGCCTCGAGGTTGAATTCAAGGAGACAAACATCCCCAACGCACATCCGAACACCGCCCGCATAACCCTGACTGGAAAAAACGGAGAAAGCGCGGTGGTTCAGGGCGCGTCTGTCGGAGGAGGGAATATACTTATCACGGCCATAAACGGCATGGACGTTTCCTTTACGGGCCAGTACAACACTATACTGGTCCGGCACCTGGACAAACCGGGGGCTATTGCCGCCGTCACGCAGTTCATTGCCGGTTCAGGCATGAACATCGGCAACTTCCGCCTCTCACGCGAGCGGCGCGGGGGAGAGGCGCTTATGACCATCGAGGTCGACGGAGACGTATCCGACAAGACTATGAGCGCGCTGAACGCGCTTGAGCCCGTACAGAAGGCAATGCTTATACGGGCAATGTGAGGTGTAAGGCATGCTGGAATACAAATCTATAGCGGAACTTGTAGAGGCGGCCAAGTCCGCCGGAAAGAAGATATCCGAGGTGGTGCTGAGCGACCAGGCGGAGCAGCTCGAGCTTGGGCGCGAAGAGCTCTACCGCCGCATGGATGAGCGCCTTTCCGTCATGGAGGACTCGGTCAGGGCGGGGATGAACCCGGAGCTGCGTTCCACATCGGGCCTGACCGGCGGCGATGCGGCTAAAATGTTCGATTACGCCTCGCATGGCGGCATCTGCGGGGGATTTGTCAACCGCGCAATTGCCAGGGCGCTTGCCGTGAGCGAAAACAATGCCGCGATGGGCAAAATTGTCGCCGCGCCGACCGCGGGCTCCTGCGGCATACTGCCGGGCACGGTGGTGTCGCTGTTGTCGGAGGGACGCTGCTCGCGCGAGGACGCCGTGATGTCCATGTTTACGGCGGGAGCCTTCGGAATGGTCATAGCGTCCAAGGCCACAATAGCCGGAGCTGAGGGCGGATGCCAGGCCGAGTGCGGCAGCGCATCAGCAATGGCTGCTGCGGCGCTGGTGGAAATAATGGGCGGTGCGCCGGAGCAGTGCGCCGATGCCTGCGCAATGGCAATAAAGAACCAGCTCGGCCTGGTTTGTGACCCTGTGGCGGGGCTGGTGGAGATACCGTGCATAAAGCGGAACGTGTCGGGCGTCGCTATTGCGTTCAGCTCGGCGGAGATGGCGCTCGCCGGTGTGGAGAGCAAGATACCTGTGGACGAGTGTATTGACGCCATGAGGGAGGTCGGCTGCTCAATCCCAAATGCGCTCAGGGAGACGGCAAAAGGCGGACTTGCCGCAACGCCGACGGGAGAGCGCCTGCGCGAGCAGGTTTTCGGCCCTAAAAAGTGAATTTTACGCCCCGGCCTTCGGACAGGTGCTCATAAGAAAGTAATTTGAAAAAATTACGATTCGGACATCTGTCAGACAGGATTGGGCAACGAAGAAATACGCCGTATTCAGCGGATTTTGCTGGATACGGCGTATTTTCTTGCCTATTTACGTTTCCGTTTGCCTTTTCCGTGTGTTGTATTGCCCTTGCCCCGCTGGCTTATTGGGCTTTTCATGTGCTTGGACAGACGCAGCACTTCAATCAGATTGACGAACTGTTCTTTGGTGATCGCATCGTAGTCAATGCCAAATGTCACCAGAAAAGCCCGCGCCTTCTTTTCGTCACTGCTGCCTTCAAAGTTCATAGCCGCTTGTAACTGCTGCTGCACTTGTGCAGCGGCGGATGGCTCGTCGGCTGTTGTGCTATCGGTCTTGTGGGCTTCCCGAATATCGCGGAGTATCCCTGTCAGGTCATCCGCAACCACATGGCCGAAATATTCTTCCTCTGGCACCTGTGCCAGTTCCAGGGTGCGGAGGTAGAGATCATTCGTGCTATCTTCTCGCTTTGCCAGCACCATTTGACGCACGGCTTCCAGCACGGCGTTCAAGTCGTTGATCCGCATATCTGCGATGCGGTCAACATAGATTTCTGCGTCCAGTATCAAGCGCTGAAAATCTTTGTGGCAGATCAGCTCCGACAGCAGCCGGTGGTTGAACTGTCCCTTTTCTAATACTTCAATCGCATCGTCACCCAAATGTAGAGCGTCCAGCTCTGTGTTTGGGTGATTTTTTATTTCTGTCAATCCCATCAGGTAATCGGCGGACACCCCGTAGAACTTTGCCAGCGCCGCGATGCTGAACGGGCTGATGTCCTTGAAATCGTCCGCCTCATATTTGCCGAGGGCAGCACGGGAAATCCCCGTCGCCTCGGAAAGCTGTTCCAGCGTCAGGCCGCGCTCGGTCCGCAAATCTTTGAGCCGTTCCGGGATCGTCAGTTTGATATTCATATCCGTGCCCCCCTCTCCTTCTGCTTTCTATTATAGCACAGATTTCTATAAGCGTGGAAATTTCTGCTTTTCGCACCCACTTTCCAACCTCTTGGATATACGGGAACAGGCCCGATTTTTCGTTAAACTGTACTTGTCGGGAGACGACAGCACCTTGAAAATTACATGACCGTCCGAATGGGATACCCCCGGCAGGGGAAGCAGCGCCATGACCCCATGTGTTTGAAAACACGGGAGAGCGTGCCAATGCCGGAATACGCCGCTGAAAAGGCAGGGGCAGGAACGGCATTCGGGGAGAACGGCAAAATGCGGCGATATTTTCAAAGGAAGTGAAAACAGCGAAAAATCTGGCGTTTTCACATTGATAACGCCATCAAAGAACGATACGCCAGGCAGTGATGCGAGTACGCTGTCCGGCGTACAACTTTCCTACTCCGCGAAAAGCCATGCGGAACAGTGAGAACGAAACCTGCCACTTGTGAACAGGGCTTCGCAGGCGGCGGAGAAAACCGATACCCGCAGGCTATCATCCATCGCTTGATGATGAAGGCAAGTACACTCATCAGCGCACCGGCTTCATCATTGGGCGAACGAAAAAAGGAGGACAAAACCATGAGAAACAAAGATATTTACCGAAATGAGATCAAGTCCTATATCATCCGGGCTGGCATGACCATGAGTGAAGCCGTGGAAATCCTGGCCGATGAATACGGTTGGAGCAGTAGCGTCCCGAACCTGTCCGACAAACTGAAGCGCGGCAGCTTGCGCTATGGCGAGGCGGTGGAGCTGGCCGATGTGCTGGGGTATGACATTGTTTGGCAAAAGCGCCGGGAGGTGAGATAAATCGCTGGAATTACTTACGGATATATCCGGGTCAGCAGCAAAGACCAGAACGAGGACCGGCAGCGCATCGCGTTGCAGGAGCTTGCCGTGCCGGAGAAAAACATTTACATGGACAAGCAGTCTGGCAAAGACTTTGACCGGCCCCAGTACAAACGCCTGCTGCGGAAAATGAAAAAAGACGATCTGCTCTATATCAAGAGCATCGACCGTCTGGGGCGCAACTATGCGGAAATCTTGGAACAGTGGCGGATACTGACGAAAGAGAAAGGCATCGACATCATAGTGCTGGATATGCCACTGCTGGATACCCGCCGGGGCAAAGACCTGATGGGCACGTTTTTATCTGACATCGTCTTGCAGGTGCTTTCCTTTGTGGCGGAGAACGAGCGCACTAACATCCGCCAGCGGCAGGCCGAGGGCATTACCGCCGCAAAGGCACGGGGCGTTCGCTTTGGGCGGCCGCCAAAGCCGTTGCCTGCTGGTTTTCACAGCGCCTATCAACGCTGGAAAGCCGGGAAGATCACCGGCACAGCCGCGGCTAAAGAATGCGGGATGCCGCTGTCCACATTCCGCTACCGGGCAGAAATTTACGAAAAAGCCAAGTTGTTGTAAGCGCCCGATTTTACAGAAAGGTGTACTTTCTCGCATCGGAGGATGGATGCTGAAAGCGTTCGTTTAACAGCGAAGTCGTTCACAATTCCGTGCTGGAAATCCGCATGAATCCGTGGTAAAATAAAATTATTTGAAAAATACCGATTTTACAGGAAGGTACACCTTTTGGCAAAAGATCCCCGTGCCTTCTGACTTTGAAAAGGAGGCGCGGAGATGGCCGAAAAACAGGTCAAATCCAAACAGCGCGTGGCCGACCACGGCGAGGTATTCACTGCCGAGCGGGAGGTCAAGGCCATGTGCGATCTGGTCAAGCCGGAGACCGAGCGCATCGACTCCCGCTTTTTGGAGCCAGCCTGCGGCGAGGGGGCGTTTTTGACCGAAATCCTTCGTCGCAAGCTGGCAGTGGTCAAGCGGCAGTACGGCAAAAGCCCGGCGGACTACGAAAAATACTCCGTCATCGCCATCACCAGCCTGTATGGTGTGGATATTTTGGAGGACAACGCCGAAATCTGCCGCCAAAAACTGTTTGAAATATGGGACGCCGAATATACAGCCAACGCCAAAAGCCAAGCCAACGACCAGTGCCGCGAAACCGTCAAATTCATCCTGCGCAAGAACATTTTGTGCGGCGATGCACTGACTCTGCGGCAGGCGGACGGTAGCCCCATCGTGTTTGCCGAGTGGAGCCTTGTCACCGGCAATTTGGTCAAGCGCCGGGATTACGAGCTGAGCCAGCTGCTGGAAGGTCATGAAGAACAGATGAGCCTGGACATGGTCGGCTGGCAGTATGACGAGGAAGTGCAGGCGTTTATCCCCGCCCCGGTGCGGGAGTATCCGCCCACAGATTACAGGAGGTTGGCCGACTATGAGTAACGATCTGTACACGTCTACTTATAACCCGGATGTTTTGTCCTGCATTGCCAACCTCTCCAACGATGAGGTTTTCACCCCGCCGGAGGTAGCCAACGCCATGCTGGACCTGCTGCCGCAGGAGCTATTCCGCGACCCGAACACAAAATTTCTCGACCCGGCCTGCAAGTCCGGCGTGTTTTTGCGGGAGACTGCCAAGCGGCTGCTGGTGGGGCTGGAGGACCAAATCCCCGATTTGCAGCAGCGGGTGGACCATATCTTTCACAAGCAGCTTTACGGCATTGCCATCACTGAGCTGACCAGTTTGCTGGGGCGGCGGAGCGTGTACTGCTCGAAATACCCCAACAGCAAATACTCGGTTTCCCGCTTTGAAGATGTGCAGGGTAATATCCGATTTAAGAACATACAGCACGTGTGGAAGAACGGCAAATGCGTCTTTTGCGGCGCGTCCGAGCAGGAATACGGCGCTGCCAAACGTGGCGATGGGCTGGAAACCCACGCCTACGAGTTTATCCACACGACCCGGCCGGAGGAAATTTTCAAGATGAAGTTTGATGTGATTATTGGGAACCCACCGTATCAGTTGAGTGATGGTGGGAACAGCGCAAGTGCAACACCAATATATCAGCTTTTTGTTGAGCAAGCAAAGAAACTGAATCCACGTTACCTATCGTTGATTATTCCTGCGCGATGGTTTACCGGTGGTCGTGGGTTGGATACTTTCAGAAACACAATGCTACATGATAACCGGATAAGAGTAATTCACGATTATCCGAATGCATCCGATTGCTTTCCCGGTGTAGAAATAAAAGGCGGTGTGTGTTATTTTTTATGGAATCGCGACAGTCACGGGCTATGCAAAGTTTTTTCACATAATGAAAGTAATATTGAAATATCAGAACGACCGCTTTTAGAAGAGGGTATGGAAACCTTTATTAGAAACGACACTCAAATATCAATACTACACAAAGTGCGCGCACAGAAAGAAAATAGTTTTTCAAAATGGCTTAATGCTGGACGATTTTATGGCTTCCATACAAAAGTTGAATGGGCCAAAAAAGATGGACATGGTCGTATACAGACTGCGGACGGGAAAGATTTTATTCCTATGACGAGTAAGCCAATATACGCTGATGATGTTAAGGTTTATATCCATGGTGGCGAATGTTACGTTGAGAAAAACTCAGTTCCTAAAAATAATAACGCTGTTAATGAATATAAAGTGATTATCCCGCGATCAGGAAATCCTGGTGGTTCTATCGTAGGAAAACCAAAATTGAGCGAACCGAACTCTTGTAGCTCCAATACTTATGTTGTTGTACTTCCTCCCGAAAGTGGCCTAAACGCAGAATCCGCAAGTAATATCATGGATTATATTAAGACAAAGTTTTTTCGCTTCTTAGTTGCTATAAAGACCTCAACGCAAGATATGCCTCCCAAAGCATACGAGTTTGTACCTCTACAAGATTTCTCAAAAAAGTGGACAGATCAAATGCTGTATAAAAAATACGGGCTTGCTCAACAAGAAATTCAAGTAATTGAGAATTCTATACCAGCTATGGAATGAAGGGGGTGATAGTAGATGTTAAAGGCAACATTTTTCCCCCAACGCCCTGCCACCCACCCGATGATCTACGCCTACGAGGACACCAACCCCCAGTACCGCGGTCTGCTGAAAGTTGGCTACACCACCGTGGATGTGGACCGGCGCGTGGCGCAGCAGTACCCCACCAAGCGGCCGGACGGCAGCGTGCCCTACCGCATTGTGCTGCGGGAGAGCGCTATGTACCCGGACGGCAGCTGCTTTAATGACCACGATGTCCACCGCGTGCTAGAACGCAAGGGCGTGCAGCGCGTGGGCGGTGAGTGGTTCCGTTGCACGGTGCAGGACGTACAGGCCGCCATTGTGGCCGTGCGCAACCACACCGACAATGTGGAGAACCGCACGCAAACTTTCTCCATGCGCCCGGAGCAGGAGGAAGCCGTCAACCGCACCATCGCTTACTATCGCTCCGCCTACGAGGAAGGCTCCAACCGCACGCCCAAGTTTTTGTGGAACGCCAAGATGCGGTTTGGCAAAACCTTTGCCTCCTACGAGCTGGCGAAAAAGATGGGCTTCAAGCGAGTTCTGATCCTGACTTTCAAGCCCGCCGTGCAGACCGCCTGGCGCGAGGACCTGATGTCCCATGTGGATTTTGAGGGCTGGCAGTTTATCTCCCGCGATGCAAACAATTTGCAGGACACCATCAACGACCAGTACCAGCGGGCGGACAAAAATCGGCCCATCGTCTGCTTTGGTTCGTTCCAGGATTTTCTCGGCGTCAACAAAGAGACCGGCGGCATCAAGGCCAACAATGAATGGGTACATACCACCAACTGGGACCTGGTCATCTTTGACGAGTACCACTTTGGTGCCTGGAAAGAAAACGCCCGTAAGTTGTTTGAGCAGGACGAGGACAGCTACGACGAGGACCTGAGCAAATACGACCGCGGCAACGCCTACGATGAAACCTGGCTGCCCATCACCACCACCTACTATCTGTATCTGTCCGGCACGCCGTTCCGGGCGCTGAACTCCGGCGAGTTTATCGAGGAACAGATCTATAACTGGACCTACTCGGACGAGCAGCGAGCCAAAGAAAACTGGGTAGGCGAGGATAACCCCTACGCCGCCCTGCCCCGCATGGTCATGCTGACCTACAAAATCCCGGACAGCATCCAGCAGATCGCCAAGCAGGGAGAGTTTGACGAGTTTGACCTGAATGCCTTTTTCTCGGCCGAGGGCAAGGGCAAAGATGCCCATTTTATCTATGAAGATTACGTGCAGAAATGGCTGGACCTGATCCGCGGCTCTTATTTGGAGACCACCGTGGACGAGCTAAAGCTGGGGGCCGAAAAACCGCCCATGCCCTTCTCGGACACGCGCCTGCTGAACGTGCTGAACCATACGCTGTGGTTTTTGCCCAATGTGGCCTCCTGCTATGCAATGGCCAACCTGCTGGAACAGCGCCAAAACGCCTTTTACCACGACTATACGGTCAATGTCTGTGCCGGTACCGAGGCGGGCATCGGCGTCAAAGCCGTGGAGCCGGTGCGGCGGTCTATGGGCAACCCGCTCTCCACCAAAACCATCACCCTCTCCTGTGGCAAGCTGACCACCGGTGTGACCATCAAGCCGTGGACCGGCATTTTTATGCTGCGCAACCTGTCCAGCCCGGAGACCTATTTCCAGGCAGCGTTCCGCGTGCAAAGCCCCTGGGAAATTACAGATGATAGCGGCAAGAAGCAGATCATCAAAAAAGAGTGCTATGTCTTTGACTTTGCCCTGGACCGGGCGCTGAAGCAAATTTCCGATTACAGCTGCCGCCTGAATGTGGGCGAGAGCAACCCGGAAAAGAAAGTCGGCGAATTTATCAACTTCCTGCCGGTGCTAGCCTACGATGGCAGCGCCATGCGGCAGGTCAATGCGGCCGAAATTCTGGACATTGCGATGGCGGGCACCTCCGCCACACTGCTGGCCAAGCGATGGGAATCTGCCTTGCTGGTGAATGTGGACAACGAGACGCTGGCGCGCCTGCTGGCCAACAAAGAGGCGATGGATGCGCTGATGCGGATTGAGGGGTTCCGCAGCTTGAACGACGATATTGAGACGATCATCAACAAGTCGGAAGCCGTCAAGAAGGCGAAAAAAGAGAGCGACAAGCTGACGCCCAAACAAAAGAAAGAGCTTTCGGAGGAAGAAAAAGAGTACAAGTCCAAGCGCAAAATGATCCAGGAGAAGCTGATTAAGTTTGCCACCCGCGTGCCGGTGTTTATGTACCTGACCGACTACCGCGAATACAGCTTGAAGGATGTCATCACCCAGTTGGAGCCGGAGCTGTTCAAAAAGGTGACAGGCCTGAATGTGAAAGACTTTGAACTGCTAGTCTCACTGAATGTGTTCAATGAGGCGTTGATGAATGATGCGGTGTACAAGTTCAAGCGGTACGAGGATGCCAGTCTTTCCTACACCGGCATTGACCGCCATGCGGGCGAGAGCATCGGCCTGTACAGCACCGTGCTGACCCGGCAGGACTACGACATGATGGCCGGGCAGTTGGCCAGCTCAGAGGAAGCGCCCGCCCTTAGCGCAGAGGATGGGCCGGACACACCGTATTTTGGCGCGGACACCACTACGGTGGAAGAAGATGAGGACGAAATACCTGAACCGGAGCCGAAACCCCAGCCAAGCAGGCGTGCAGGACGCAGCCCGGTGGTTACTACGACCATCCGGCGGGATATAGTGCCCCCGGCGCAGCCAACCTACCACCCGGCGTTTGTCCCGCCTGTGCCAGCTGCCCCGGAGCCGCCTAAGGCTGTGCCACAGGTGGATGTCTCCGATATTACGGCAGGTTCCGCTGTGGTACATAAAGCATTTGGCGCAGGTGTTGTGCAGAACATCGACAAAGGCCTGATCACGGTTTCGTTCGGAGGCTTGGAGAAAAAGTTCCAGTTTCCCGGTGCGTTCCAGCAGGGGTTCCTGCGGAAAGCGTGAGGAACCGCCCGATCATCCCTTGGCAACAAGGGCGCACTTCTATACAGGGGCAAGCCCTGTATCGTGCGCTCTGCGAGGCAGACTGCCCGGACAGCAAATGTCCGGGCTGTTTTGCGTCACTGCGTTCCGAACAAGGGGCTGCACCCCTTGCGCCGCTATGCGACTATCCCTGCGCACTACCTGTCAACGGACAGTTCTGCAAAGACAGGTGTTATTTATGGACAAGCACCGGGAAAGCCCGTAGAATCAAGGAATTTACGGTTTGAGCTCTTGCACTTACCCTTGCCTGATGTTATGCTAGAGGCATTAAAACGCTTGAAATCAGTCTGCCCAATATTGCTACACAATATAGAATTGAAGAAGTTCTTGAGGTGTTATTATGATTTTTGAAAGCTTTCCGTGGAAACAAGATTTACGCAGACGTAAAAACCTGATTATCAAATACAATAAGGCAGAGCACTTCAAGAAGAATGATGACGCCACATATACAGTTATCGAAAAGGCAATTTTCTATTCCGCGTTCATCATTCGAAAACTGATTGATTGCGGTGGAAAACTCAGCGACGAAGCTGAAAACTATTCGCTGAAAGTCTTTTCGGTTCAGCCGCTTAAGCCTGTCGATCAGCTCCATCGATGGCCGGAAGAAGATAGTCATGACTGGGAAAACGAGAAAGAAGTTATTGTTGCAGGAAAGAATGTATGCAATTGGCTAATACATTCTTACATGTTTTTCGTTGTATTTAATGAAGACGGAATAATCGATAGCTTCAGCGTAACATCTGATTTTGATCGCAATAAAGTCCTTTATCGTATTCCATTAGATGCTTGGATAGCATATATGGACTATATAGCGTCAGACGATATCGTAGGAATGTCATCTCATTATGATCCAAAAGCTAACGACTATGTTTTCAGCCGCAAAGAACGAGGAAAACGATAGGTTACAAATTATGCACATTAGTTTTCAGGAGAGAAAATGGTTGTATTAAACTTTTACGGCAAAATTGAACCAATTTGTATATCTGAAAAACTTGGATTGTACATAGCCAATCTGCCAAGCGAAGAACACAATGAATGGAGAGGCGCTCTGGCCAATGAGCTCAAACTGGCAGTGAAAGCAGACAAAATCTATCAAGAAAAGATAGGGACGAACTATCCTTGCGGGATAATCAATTTGTATCAAACATTGTTTTCAGATAGGGTCCTTCCAGAAAAGTTTGAACAAGAACACTATATAAAAATTGCAGACCTAATGATCTGCATTTATCAAAATTATGATTACACGGACATGCCCCTTGGTGGGTGGGATACCAATTGCTTTGATGGGCGGTTATGTGAAGAAGACTATTCCGAGAAAATCATAGACTTTATTAACTTCATGGCCTATTCAGACCAAACAGACTATGCAATCCCAAACCCTGTGCCGCAATGGATTTTCTCATCCAACCACGACGAAATTGACCATTGTCGCATTTTCTGGGGTGGTGAGGAAGCTGCTGCGTACATTTTGGCATTGCAGGAGTGGGGAAAACTCTTTGACAGCTTCTTGTGCTCAAGGAATGACTATTTGCTTTTCGATTACTTGGTCAATACCATTCACAAGGATAATGAGTACAATGCGAATCATTTGGTGAAAGCCTTTTCGTTATGCCAGCTTTTTCTCGAAAATCGCAAAGAAAGTGAACTCGACACTAAATTGCCGCAGTTTTTTGAGCCGCTTGATCCAGAAAGCGATACAAAGCGACAGGCTGAACTTTTTAGAAAAATGAGAAACAAAATTGCGCATGGCGATTTCTTAGCCTTTGAGACAGTAGTCGAAACATATGCTTCCGAGTTCATGGATGGGCGGTTCGCTTTTGACTGTTCTGAGTACAGTCGTAAAAACTGGGCTGTGCAGCATGTTTGCTGTGAACTGGACAACGTTATTCGAAAATTGCTGGGTATGCTTTTGTTCAACAGAAGGGAATTGGAGAGAATCAAAAAATCCATCTAAAATATCGAGGTGTTCTAGAACCTAACGAAACATTTATAATATTCAATACAAACTACCCGTTGACAGTAAGTTTGTGAAAACCATCCTGAAGGTTAGCTGTATAATAAGATGAATTAAAAAGCTAAACAACAGTACAGTTTAGAAATAGACCGTTTACCGATCTCCGGTAGGCGGTCTTTTTGTTTTTTACCAATTTTTAAGGAGGCCATGTACCATGCCCAAACAGAAAACCATCCCGGAGTTGGAAGCCGAAATCGCCGCCAAGGAGCGCCAGCTTGCCCAGCTTCAACACAAACAACAGCAGCTGGAAAACCGCCGCAGCTACTACGAGAAAGGCGACCGCCGCAAACGAGCTCATCGCCTCATCACCCGCGGCGCGGCCATCGAAAGCGTGGAGCCGCTGGCAAAGGTTTTGACCGAAACCGAGTTCTACGCCTTTGCGGAAAAAGCACTTACTTTGCCGGAAGTCAAGAGTTTGCTCATGTCCGCCGTCAACGCCCACAACGCCACCGAGCAGAAAGGAAAGGGATAATATATCGCACTGTTCCATTTTCATGTAACGCAGATCAAACGAAGCGCCGGGCAGTCAGTTGTGGCATCTGCCGCCTATCGTTCCGGCGAAAAGCTGCACAGTGAGTATTACGGAGAGGACAGCGACTACACCCGGAAAGGCGGTGTCCTCTGTTCTGAAATCCTGCTGCCGCCCCATGCCCCGCCGGAATATGCAGATCGAGAGACCCTCTGGAACGCCGTAGAGAAGGCCGAGCGCGGGAAGAAAGCCCAGCTTGCATACAGTTTTGACATTGCCTTGCAGAACGAGTTTTCCATACAGGAAAACATCGCCCTTGCAAGGCAGTTTTTGTTGGAGCAGTTTGTGAGCCGTGGCATGGTGGTGGATTTCGCCGCACACCAGCCAGACAGAGATGACGGCGGCATCCAGAACCCGCACTTCCATGTGCTGTGCCCCATCCGGCCCATCTTGCCGGACGGCCGGTGGGGCAGCAAGCAGCGCCGGGAATATGTGCTGGACGAACACGGCGAGCGCATCCGGGATGGAGCCGGAAACTATGTATTCAACGCAGTCCCCACCACTGATTGGGGCAGCCCGGAAACGCTGGAACATTGGCGGAGGGCGTGGGCGGAACTGTGCAATGCCAAATTCACGGAGAAAGGCATGGATTGCCGTATCGACCACCGCAGCTATGAGCGACAGGGTGTGGAGCAGTTACCCACCGTCCACGAAGGCCCCACCGTCAAGGCGATGGAGCAAAAGGGTATCCGTACCGACAAAGGCGACCTCAACCGCTGGATTAGGAAAACTAACGCCATGCTGCGGGAGGCAAAGCAAAAAATCGCATCCCTGCTCGGCTGGCTGAAAGAGGTCAAAGCCGAGCTTTCCGCGCCCCAACCGCCTACTCTGGTAGAACTACTGTCCGCTTACTATGACGACCGTAACAGGGGCGCATACAGCGGCAAGGCAAAAATCGGAAACTTGAAAAAGTTTTCGGAAACCGTCAGTTATTTGGAATCCAAGCAGCTCCGCACCACCGAGGATTTGGACGCGCTGCTGAACTCTATGCAGGAACAGATTGACACGCTGAAAGAATCTGCATCCGGGAAACAGGCCCGCATCAAGGAACTGGACGAGCTGCTCCGCATGGCGGACTACTACCAGCAAGGCAAACCCGTTGCCGACAAGCTGAAAACCATCCGCTTTGAGAAATCTCGTCAGAAATACAATGCAGAGCATGAGAACGTGCTGCGGACATTTTACATGGCTGAGCGCAAGCTGAAAGATCAGTGGGTAGACGGGAAAATCTCCGTCCATGCGTGGCGCAGAGAGAAAGCCAAGCTGGAAACGGAATATCAGATGTTGCAGCAGAAGATCAAGCCCCTGCACACCGATACAAAAAAACTCTGGGCTATCCATTACAGCATCTATCAGGTGCAGCATGAGCAGGAGCGCCAAAACGCCGTTACACGGCAGAAAAAGCAGGAAATCGAACACTAAACCTTACACATTTTCAGGAGGCACTTATGGACAGCAAATTGAAAATCCCACCCGAAATCATAGACGGTCAGGACACGCCGGAAGAATACCATTTTTCCAATCCCGGCCCCACCGACCCGCCGAAGCGCAATTTCTGGATCGGAGAGGACGGACACATCCATGTGAAAAATCTCTCCGCGTTTTGGTTGCCGGAATTCACCTTGCAGAAGGAGATCGGCGGCACCGTTTACACCGTTACTGGCAGCTATGACGGCACGGAGCCACTGAATCGGAAGATGGAGCGCATCATGGCCGAAAAATTCACAGAAAAGATGGAGGACACGGAATGACAAACACCTGGAATCTTGGTACAATAGAAGTAGCCAATCCTGTACTGGCAGTTGCCCCATTGAAGGAGGACGCAGAAATGCAGCGGGCAACTGATAAAATCACGGCTCTCTATTGCCGCCTCTCCCAAGAGGACGCAAACGAGGGCGAGAGTAACTCCATCCAGAACCAAAAGGCCATCCTGCTCCAATATGCAAAGGAGCATCGCTTCCCCAACCCGACTTTCTTTGTGGACGATGGATACAGCGGCACCAACTACGACCGCCCCGGCTTTCAGGCCATGCTGGCCGAAATCGAGGCAGGAAAAGTGGCCGTCTGTTGCACCAAGGACCTATCCAGACTGGGTAGAAATTCATCGCTGACCGGGCTGTATATCAACTTCACGTTTCCAAAGTACGGCGTGCGCTATATCGCCATCAACGATCACTTCGACACCATCGACCCCAACAGCACCGACAACGATGTGGCAGGTATAAAGAACTGGTTCAACGAGTTTTTTGCAAAAGATACCAGCCGCAAAATCCGGGCGGTGCAGAAAGCAAAAGGTGAGCGCGGCGTACCACTGACCACCAATGTCCCGTTTGGGTATCTCAAAGACCCGAATGACAAGACCAGATGGATTGTGGACGAAGCAGCGGCGCAGGTGGTCAAACACATTTTTCGGCTTTGCATGGAAGGCCGCGGGCCGATGCAGATTGCCAAAGTCTTGCAGGAGGAAAAGGTGCTCAACCCCACCGCATATAAACGCAGGGCAGGCATCAAGACCCCCAGCCCGGAGACCGCTGACCCGTATCACTGGAACACCAACACCATTGTTCACATTTTAGAGCGCCGGGAATATACCGGCTGTACGGTCAATTTCAAGACCTACACCAACTCTATCTGGGACAAGAAGCAGCGGGACACGCCTCTGGAAAAGCAGGCGGTTTTCTATGGCACTCACCCGGTAATCATCGAACAGGAAGTCTTTGACAAGGTTCAGGAAATCCGCCAGCAACGCCACCGCAGGACGAAAACCGGCAAGAGCAGCCTGTTTTCTGGCATGGTCTACTGTGCCGACTGTGGGGCGAAAATGAGGTACTGCACCACCAACTACTTTGAGAAGCGGCAGGATCACTTTGTCTGCGCCAACTACCGCAGCAACACCGGAAGCTGCTCAGCCCACTATATCCGGGCGGTTGTTCTGGAAGATTTGGTCTGGATGCACATGAAAGCGGTTATCTCCTATGTAACCCGGCACGAAAGCTACTTCCGGGCCGTGATGGAGCATAAGCTCCGGCTGTCCAGCGAGGAAGCCATCCGGGCAAACAAGAAGCGGCTTGCACAGGCCGATAAACGCCTGACCGAACTTGACCGGCTGTTCATCCGCATTTATGAGGACAACGTGGCCGGGAAGCTCTCAGACGAGCGGTTTGCTATGATGAGCCAGTCTTACGAGGACGAACAGATGCAGCTCAAAGCAGAAATCCAGACCTTGCAGCAGGACATTGAAGTACAGGAACGACAGATTGAAAACTTGGAGCAGTTCATCCAGCGGGTACACAAGTACGAGGATTTGCAGGAACTGACCCCTTACGCTCTGCGGGAGCTTGTGAAGGCGATCTATATTGGAGCGCCGGACAAGAGCAGCGGCAAACGGCGGCAGAACATCCGTATCTCCTACGACCTTGTGGGATTTATTCCCGTGGACGAGCTGATGAAACAGGAAACGGCATGACCGAAGCCATGCCGTTCCTGCGAAAACTTATTACTTTCTTATGGCCCCCGGACATCAGGCCGGGGCATTTTGTTGACCAGCGAGGAGGCTGGCGCATATTATGCCAGTGAGGGCGCTGCCGCCCTCTATTTCAAAAGGGAGGCAGAAATATTGGATACAAACAACACTGAGTGCACCTATAAGCAGGGCTCTCTGCCGGGCTGCTCAGCGCTGGGGCTTGCGGTAACCCCGGCGCAGGCTTCCAGCAAACCGGCTTATGAGAATTCCGAAGCGCTTTCGCGCGGCACGCTTTTCCCGGGCCTTGACCTGCCGTTTATGAATATAGTCAACAAGATGCCGGCCAAGACCACGCCTTTGCGTGAGCTTATGGCGCTGGACTTTGTCTGCAATGAGCTGGCTCTGTACTTGGACACCCACGCAGATGACACCGAGGCCTTTGCGACCTACCAGTCTATGCTCAAGCTCTATGAGGAGGGGCGCAACACATACGCCTCGATATACGGACCGCTGCAGCGCAGCGATATGGCTTACGCCCCGAATTTCAACTGGCTGGGCGAGCCGTGGCCGTGGGATTACGTCAAGGAGGGCTGAGCTATGTTCATGTATCAGAAGAAGCTGCAATACCCTGTGCGCATAAAAAATGCGAACCCGGCACTTGCCAAGGCCATAATAAGCCAATACGGCGGGCCGGACGGCGAGCTTGGAGCCAGCCTGCGCTATCTGAGCCAGCGCTATTCCATGCCCTATCCGGAGCTCAAAGGCCTGCTGACCGACATCGGTACAGAAGCCCCTGAAATGTTCCGTTCAGGGGCTAACGCTTTTTTTGACGCTTTTGCAACCGTATAGCTCCATTTCATAGGAAGCAAATTCAGATATACATCAATGTTGTCCTTATCATTGACAACCATCTTATCTAAAATGTGCTTATAAAACTCGTCATCGTATTCTACGCCGCAGACAATTTCGTTGATAGCATCTCTGATTTCCTGCACAAGCTCCTGCTGCTGCCTAATCATAGCCTGCTGCTTGTCGATACTGTCGATAACCGATTGCAGCTCGGCAATTTCAGCATCGCACTTAGACCGTGCCGCAGAAAATTCATCTTTGCTTATATCCCCAGACATATAAATGTCAATCAGTTTTGTACGCTTATCTTCGATAGTTGCAATCTGGGTTTTCAGCTTTTCAACATCTGTGCCTGTCGTATCCATAGCGATGATGGACTCTATAATAGAAGTAAGATTTTTCGTGATTTTCGTCTGTTTGAGTTTTAATTCCTTTGTTACAAGGAACATAATATGTGTCGCATCTTCATTGCGTATGCTTGCTCCCGTGCAGCCGATTTGATTTCCCGCTTTGTCAGTATGGGGGCTTCCGTGCTTTGCCGCTTCCTGACACCGCCACGCCTTATATTTGCTGCCGTCTTTTCTGGTTTTATATCTTGCTACATAGCTTGCGCCGCAATGCCCACATTTGATTTTACCCGAAAACGGATAGCGGTTGCTGTGCTTCGCCTTGCCCTCTTGCGAAAGGGAACGCTCATCTAAAATTCGGTTTGCTTCTTCAAACAACTCACGGGATACAATCGGCTCGTGATGGTCTTTGATAATCACAAATTCTTCCTGACCTCGATTGTATTTCTTTTCGTGGGAAAGGAAATCTGGCGTATAGGTTTTTTTCTGCACCAAGTCGCCGCAGTATTTTTCGTTGCGAATAACACGGAGAATAACGGTATTCTGCCATTCCTTAACACGCATAGGCTCGATGCCTTCCTCCCGAAGCTCACGAGCAATGACATGAGTTCCTTTTCCTTCGTTCACAAACTTATGAAAGATAAGGCGTACAATCTTTGCGCCTTCCTCATTGATGGTCATTTTTCCGTCTTTTACATCATAGCCGAGCATACTGCGCCCAAACACAACGCCTTGCTCCATCTGGCGCTTTTGTCCCCATTTGACACGCTCGGAAGTCTTGCGGCTTTCCTCCTGTGCTATCGAGGACATTATGGCAAGGCGAAGCTCCGCATCGCCGTCTAAAGTATTGATGTTGTCATTCATAAAGATAACGCCGACGCCGTGTTTTTTGAGGTCACGGGTGTAATATATGCTGTCGAGCGTATTTCTCGCAAAACGGGAAATCTCTTTCGTAATTATCAAGTCAAAGTCGCCGTTTTTTGCACAGGCTATCATTCGGTTAAACTCTTTACGCTTTTTTGTGCTCGTTCCAGAAATGCCTTCATCGGCAAAAATCTCATACAGCTCCCAGTCTGGATTGCGCTCAATATACTGCTTGAAATAGCGCTGCTGGCTTTCAAATGAATTCGCTTGGTCTTCATTATCCGTGGAAACACGGCAATACGCAGCCACACGCTTTCTTGTATCTATTATCTTGCGTTCTTCGTTTAAGCGTTCATATCTGTTCATTGAAAACTCCTTTCCCAGTAAACCATGCTTACTGTATTTGCATTATAGAAAAAACTCTGAGAGATGTCGAATGTGCAAATCTTTGATTTACACTTATATATGTTAAAACGCCAAGCAATCAAGCTCGGCGTTCACTTTTTTGACTTCGGCTGTATTGTTGTTCAAGTGCAGTCAAGCAGCGTTCTCTTTGAGTTCCCGTCAACAAGCCTCGTTTCTCAAGGGAAAAAAGGATTGACTTCTGAACATTTAATAAGAACTTTGCGTGTTCCTGCTCATTTAATTCTGGAACAGGGTCGCCGATATATACAAACTCTCTATGCTTCAGCCGCCAACACCTGTCTCTTATACACATCTCCGAGCCCACGAGACGCTACGCT